>Ga0315339_1000032_pt1 | contig 269606 bp, 244 predicted proteins | sample ASW17metaG_FD_204514 | JGI IMG/M metagenome (GOLD analysis project Ga0315339, IMG submission 204514) | Ammonia-oxidizing marine archaeal communities from Pacific Ocean, United States - ASW #17 | ecosystem: Environmental > Aquatic > Marine > Oceanic | place: USA: California | collected 2016-12-05
GTGATTTCATGGTTGGCTACCTTTTGATCTTGCTGTTATTTCTGCTCGGTGGACTCAGGCTCTTTGGTGGTGGCCTTTGTCTGTTTACGCTTTCGTTGTTGCAGGTCAGCAAGCGCCTCGCGGCATCGTGCTTCTGCGGTGTCCATTTCCATTTCTGCCTGGGCAATGTCGTTTTTCTGTTGCTCCAGTTGCGCCCGTTTGCGGGCCAGGGTGTCCAGCATCAGCAGGAGCTGTTTTTCGTTGCCGCTGAGGGTTTCGTCCCACAGGTCAAAAAGCTCCTTGGTTTCCGCCAGGGAAAAGCCCATGCGTTTGCCCCGGAGGATCAGCTTCAGCCGCACCCGGTCCTTCGAGCTGAAGATCCGGGTCTGGCCGCGCCGGGTGGGGTGCAGTAGACCCTGATCTTCGTAGAAGCGTACGCTTCGTGTCGTCACGTCGAACTCTTTGGCCAGCTCGCTGATGCTGTAAGTTTTCTTGATGTCCATAGAGATTTCCTTTTTAGACTTAGGTTAGATAAAGTTTACGTAAACGTAAAGTATTTTTAAGGCCCGATTTCAACCAACAGATATGTGAAACAGGAGTGAATGATGGAATTCAAAAATGTGGCAGCGATTGTAACAGGCGGTGCATCCGGCTTGGGCGAGGGCTCAGCGCGTGCCCTGGCGGCAGCTGGGTGCCGTGTGGCGATTCTGGATGTTCAGGAGGAGCAGGGTAGAAAAGTGGCGGAAGACATTGGGGGCGTCTTTATTTACTGCGACGTGACGTCTTCTGAGAGTGCGGAAGCTGCATTCAGCGAAGCCCGTAAGGCGCATGGCCCCTGTGGCGTGGCGGTCAGCTGCGCGGGTATTGCTCCGGCCGCAAAGATCCTGGGCCGGGATGGTGTGATGCCGCTTGAGGCATTCAGCAAGGTGGTTCAGGTCAACCTGATTGGGTCCTTTAACATTCTGCGTCTCGCCGCGGCCGATATGGCCCAGCGGGAGCCCAACGCGGATGGCGAGCGGGGTGTGATTATCAACACGGCGTCTGTGGCGGCTTACGAGGGCCAGATTGGCCAGGCAGCCTACAGTGCGTCAAAGGGTGGCGTGGTATCGCTGACACTTCAGGCCGCCCGCGAGCTTGCCCGGGAAGGTATTCGGGTCAACACTATTGCTCCGGGAATCTTTATGACGCCAATGATGGCGGGCATGCCACAGGAAGTGCAGGACAGTCTCGCGGCCACGCTGCCTTTCCCCAAGCGATTGGGCAAGGCTGAAGAGTTTGGCATGTTGGTGGATCAGATGGTGCGCAACCCGATCCTCAACGGTGAGGTTATCCGCCTGGACTGTGCACTGCGCATGGCGCCTAAATAAAGCAGCAGCGCGTTAACACGAATCTCGTCTCTTTGGTGAGGTTCAGTGGTGGAGCTCAGTCGGTGATCGGCTGAGTTTCACTGTCTTTGAGCGGTATTTTTCTCGATACGACCCTGTATAACGACGAAAGGTTCAAATGGGTTCCATACGAAAAAATCGCGTTTGATTCGATTTTATAATATCGATTTTTATTTTTTTGCGATTACGAAATAGAAAAGCGCACTCCTTTCTCTCATATGTACCTTATCGGTGCATGCTCTGATGATTTCCTTTTTCATTTCTTCTGCGTTGTCAGGCGACTAGATCTTTCCTGTATTCCAATTGTGCACACCAAAAATCAAGACATGTATCCCTTGCCTATAGTTGAAATTATCTTTTCGTAACAGGCATTTAACGTTTCGTTACGATAGTTTTCTGGCTGTTGGAACGCTGTGGACGACGTAGATCGCTTGCCGGTGATTTGTCCGTCTTCGTGTTCCCCCAACTCAAACTGGATACTCAAAAGGCGCATCAGGGCAACGTTTTCTGTTGAGCGTGCCTGTTCGTAATCAGACACCGGTCGCGGGGAAAAGTTCAAAAAAGAACCTCTTTTCCGATTTCGGGGTCGCTGTACCGAGCCTTTTGAGTGTCATCAGTCAACCAGTAGTCAGTCGTTGGATTCATGGCGGCTCCCGGGTGGGAGTCGCTGGATGACAGTCAGGGGAGTAAAGGATATGCGAGTCAGTATTTTTGGTTTGGGTTATGTCGGGGCGGTGTGTACCGCCAGTCTGGCCCAGCGGGGGCATCACGTGGTCGGTGTGGATGTGTCGCCCATCAAAATTGATCTGATCAACAGCGGCAGGTCTCCCATTGTGGAGCCGGGGCTGGAGGAGCTGCTCCGGAGCGGGCGCGAGAACGGATTCATCAACGGCGTTACCGACGGGCACATCGCGGTCCAAGAGAGTGAGCTGTCGATGATCTGCGTGGGCACGCCCAGCAAGCCAAATGGCGATCTTGATCTGCAGTTTGTCGAGAAAGTGTGTAGCGATATCGGTAATGCCCTGAAGGACAAGGGTGACTGGCACCTGGTAGCGGTGCGTAGCACGGTGCTGCCCGGAACGGTTCGTGAGGTGGTCATCCCGGCTTTGGAGAAAGCGTCCGGGAAACGCGCCGGCGTTGATTTTGGGGTGTGTGTGAACCCGGAGTTCCTGCGGGAAAGCACGGCGATCAAGGATTATGACCACCCTCCGATGACGGTCATTGGTGAGCTCGACGAACGCTCCGGCGAGTTCCTGGCGCGGATATACCAGGACCTTGATGCCCCCATCATCCGTAAGCCCATCGAAGTGGCTGAGATGATCAAGTACACCTGCAACATCTGGCACGCGACCAAAGTCAGCTTCGCCAACGAGATCGGCAATATTGCCAAGTCGATGGGCGTGGACGGCCGGGACGTCATGGACGTTGTCTGCCAGGACAAGAAGCTGAACATTTCCCGCTATTACATGCGCCCGGGCTTCGCCTTCGGCGGTTCCTGTCTGCCCAAAGACGTGCGCGCACTGACTTACCGGGCCAATCAGATGGACGTGAAGCACCCGCTGCTGAGCTCGATCATGAGCAGTAACAATGAGCAGGTTGCTCATGCCTTCAAGATCCTCACCGGCTACGGCTGTCGCAAGGTGAGCATGCTCGGCCTGAGCTTCAAGTCCAACACCGATGATCTGCGGGAAAGCCCGCTGGTGGAGCTGGCCGAGATGCTGATTGGCAAGGGGTATGACCTGCAGATCTTCGACCGAAACGTGGATTACGCCCGCACCCACGGCGCCAACCGCGAATACATCAACCAGAAGATTCCGCACCTCTCGAACCTGATGCACAGCGACCTGCGTGGCGTGATTGATCACGCGGACGTGATCGTGGTCGGCAACAACGACGAGCTGTTCGAAACGGTGATTTCGGAAGTGCCTGAGGGCAAGCGGGTGATTGACCTTGTGGGCTTCATGAAGACCACAAGTACCGAGGTGCTGGAAGGCATCTGCTGGTAAGTCTTCACCCCCATGCGTGACGTCCTGATGCCCTGGTGGGGCGGGGCGTCACGCTCAGAAAACGCACGGAATGTTATTTCAGGAACGGACGGCATGTCTTATATCTCAGACAACATAGTGTCCAGAACAGGCGGTTGGCTGCTTTTTCTCTCCGTACTCGGGGCGTTGGCGATCTCTTTGCCCACTACCTATACGGTGAGGGGCGGCGCCCACTTCCTCCTGGTCATCGGGGTGATTGGTATCTGGCGGTACTCCGTTGGGTTTATCCACTTTTTGCGTGCGATGTATTTCCTTAAATGGGCATTCCCCAAGATTCGGCGCCGGGCAAAGGCGTTGGGCGAAGACGCCGCTCCGTCCCATGTCTATCTGATGGTGACCAGTTTCCGTATCGATGCCGACACCACGGCCATGGTTTACAACTCTATTATCCGCGAAGCGGTTGAGTGTGGTTGGCCGACAACGGTGGTGGCATCGGTGGTGGAGCTTTCCGATGAAATGCTCATGCGGGCAATGTGGCGGAAGCTTGACCCACCCAGCCACATCAGGCTCAAGATTGTGCGCATTCCGGGGACCGGTAAGCGGGATGGTCTGGCGTACGGCTTTCGTGCCATTTCACGGGATCTGCCTGACGAGAATGCCGTGGTGGCCGTGGTGGACGGCGATACCGTGCTGGAACCCGGAGTGGTACGTAAAACCGCCCCTTACTTCCGGTTGATGCCGAACATCGGCGCGCTGACTACCAACGAGTTTTGCGAGGTGCGCGGCAGCTATCTGATGTCTGAATGGCACAAGCTGAGGTTCGCCCAGCGCCACATGAATATGTGCTCGATGGGGCTGTCGTATCGGGTTTTGACGCTCACCGGTCGCATGTCGGTATTCCGGGCCAGCGTGGTTACGCGCCCGGAGTTCATCAGCGACGTGGAGTATGACTCCCTGAAGCACTGGCGGCTGGGCGAATTCCGCTTTCTGACCGGCGATGACAAGTCCAGCTGGTTCAGCATGATGCGCCTGGGGTACGACACCTTCTATGTGCCGGACGCCACGATTCGCACAGTGGAGCATCCACCTGATCCCAGCTTTATCCGTTCTGCCCGTCAGCTGATGTTTCGCTGGTATGGCAACTCCCTGCGGCAGAATTCACGGGCTACCAAGCTTGGCCCCCGGCGCCTTGGATGGTTTACCTGGTACGTGCTTTATGACCAGCGCATTTCAATGTGGACCAGCATCCTGGGGCTGACTGCGGCTATCGTCGCGTCCATCAAGTACTCCGGTATTGTGCTGGTGGCCTACCTGCTTTGGATCGGGCTTACCCGTTTGGTGCTGACGTTGCTGCTTATCACTACCGGACACTCGGTCGGGCCAGCCTATCCGTGCATTCTCTATTTCAACCAGATCTTCGGCTCTCTGGTGAAAATCTATGTCTTTTTCCGGCTCGACCGACAGTCGTGGACACGCCAGAAAACCCGGTTCAGCGCGAACAACGCGTCTTTCCAACAACGCATGAACCGTTGGTCGTCAAGAGTGATGACGATATCCGCAGGCAGTGTCTTTCTGGCGGTGGTGATGAAGCTGGTATAGCGCAAGGGGAGTTTTTCTTATGTACACCAATCATCGTTGGGACAACACACAAGGATCAAAGCAATGAATATGGCAGCAAGTAGGGCAGATATTGAACCGCAGTTTGTCCATGAATCCGAGGCACAGCGACAGTATGCCCGGGTAAGAATTCCGGCCAAGCTGTTTGTAAACCTTGGTGGCTCAACCCACAACTTTCCGGTGGCCGATCTTTCGGCCGGTGGGTTCAGTGTCAACACGGGCCTGGAGTCGTTTCGTCAGGGCCGGGTCTACAAGGGTCGCCTGGTGTTCAAGGTTGACGGCTTTGATCTTGCCATTGACGTGAACTTTGTCCCGCGCAGTTTCGATTCGATGAATGATCGCTGTGGGTGTGAGTTTCAGGATCTGGGAGCCCGGGAGGTTTCCGCCCTGAGATACCTCATTACCGCATTCCTCAGCGGTGAAGTGGTTTCCGCCGGCGATGTGCTCAACACGCTGTCCCGCGAAAACTTCACCAAGGCCCGCAAAGGCAAGGGCAGCAATGACCTTGGATTCTTCGGCAAGCTTCGCGCCATGGTCGGAAGCCTGATCGTGATGTTGATAGGTCTGTTTGCGATCAGCTTTGTGGTCTCCGAGCTGTGGGACATCTACTTCGTAACCAAGGCGGAGTCCGCCATGGTGGCGTCGGAGCAGATTCCCCTGCGGATTCCCAAAGACGCAAAGGTCACAACGCTGGTCAAGCCTGGGCAGGAGGTTAAGGCGGGCGAGGCTATCGCTACTTTTGACGCGCCCATGATGTCTTATGTGAATGACCTGGTTGGAGAGGGCAACTACAGCGTCGGCCAGATCGAAGAGCTGTTGGACCAGCGGGTTCGGGGAACGATCACCAGCCCCTGTGACTGCAAGGTGGTGAACATGAGGCCGGCTGAAGACCAGTACATGAGCAAGGGTGAGCAGCTTGCGGTTATGGCGCCGATGGACTCGTCCGCCCACGTTGTTGCCAACTTCCCGTTTAACCAGGGTGAAAAGCTCGAAGAAGGGCAGCAGGTGATACTGCGGCTCCCCAACGGCAAGGAACAGACCGGGCACATTACGTCGCTGTATGTGAACTCCCAGGCTCAGGGCGGACTGGTTGACGTAATCAGTGCGTCTATCGAATCCGCCGAACCGCTGCCGATTGAAGCAATCGGACGCCCCATTGGTGTCACGGTCGACCAGTTCCGGATGCCGAGCCTGCAGAAGGTTGTTGAACGGTTTTCGGAAGGTTGAGGGAGTTGCGGAGCATGAAGCGAGTAGCGTGCATTGCCGGTCTGTTCACTCTGGTGCTGTCTGGTTGCGGCAACCTGCCCGACATTCAGCGGGCTGAGAAGGCTGCTGCCGAAGGTGACGTTCAGGAGGCCCGGGCGCAGTTGGAAAAGCTGGCGAAGTTTGGCCTGGCGGACGCCCAGGTGGAGCTGGGGGATCTTTATGGTGCGCAGGACACACCGGAAGCACGCCAGAAGGCGCTGGATTGGTACAGGAAGGCCGCGGAGCAGGGTAGTGAACGAGCTGCTATCAGGATAGGCAAGATGAATGCGCGGGAAGGGGAAACCCCGGAGCAGCGGGCCAATGGCGCCCGTTACCTGCGCAAAGCGCTTGCGGAAGGTGATAAGACGGCGTTGATCCCGTTGATCAACCTGTACATCCATTTCCCCCGGGAGTTCCCCAACGGCAAACCGCTTGAGCTGATTCAGCAGGCGCGGGAAGCCGGCGATCCCAAAGGTGACGTGGCTCTGGCTCGCTACTACCTGCTGACGGACCAGTTCGAAAGCCACACGGATGAAATTGAAGAGCTGTGCGCGCCCATTGCCGAGGCCCAGCCCGAATGCTTCCAACTGCTCGCCAGAGTGTATCTGGTTGATGGCCGGAGTGAGGATCTGAAGGCACTTGTTGACCGGGCCAAGCAGGCCTGGGAGCAGGGCAGTATTGAAGATCGCGATCTGTACCTGTTCGCGCGGTGGTTGTCGGACGACGAAACCCCGCAAAAACAGGTGGCTGCCACCAACGAACTCTACCAGATGTTGACGCCCGACTACGTGCCCGCCCTGACGGCGCGCGCCAAGTTGATCATGGAGAACAACTACCTCGCTGAACCGGAGGTCGTTATCGAGATGCTTCGGGAGGCGCGAGCCAATGGTGACCTGAAGGCGTCGCTGTCACTGGCCCGGGCCTATGAGCGAGGCCGCATTGTGCCGACCGATCCGAAGAAGGCGATCGAGTACGCCATGGAAGCGCGTGAAAAATACCCCTCGGCGGAATACCTGCTCGGGCGCATCTACAAGCGTGGCTATCTCGGGGAGCCAGATCCCGAAAAGGCCAAGCAGCATCTTCTGACGGCGGCACGCCGAGGCTTTCCAAAGGCGGATTACGCCCTTGCCGAGCTTTACTGGGAAGCAAAAGGCATCGAGGTGAACCGTGTTTATGCCTGGAGTTTCGCGTTGCTGGCAGTGGAGGGCGGCGTTGAGCGTGCCAAAGAACTGATGGTGGATATGGTTCTGTCGCTACCCGAACACACCGAAAAGAGAGCTGAGGCCCTGTACCGGCAGGAACGTGCCGCGCGGCGACAGATGATCGCCGGAGGCACTTCAGGCCCGGCAACGACCACAAAACAAGGAGGATAAGCTCAATGCAGCTTATAACGAACTATCGATTAACTCGCCTCGCACTCTCTGTCAGTTGCCTGGCATCACTCGGCGTAACGCCCGCCGTAGCGCAGTCTACAGACGAGGCGAACCAGAGTTATCCGCGGCTGGTTGAACAGAACATAAAGTCCAAGCTCAGTTTTATCAGCGAAGGCGACCGGCGCCTTGGACTGGGCTCCAATGGCGAGACCAAATCCAACGAAGCTGGCCTCGACATCAAGCCCGAGTGGGTCTGGCAATTGTCACCTCACTGGCGCTCAAAACTGCGCCTGCAGGCGTTTGGCGCAACCGGTCAGGTGGATGTTAGCGACGAAATCGGCGGCACGACCACCACCGACGGCTTTCTTGCGCTCAGGGAGGCTTGGCTGGATTACAACGGCCTGAGCGACTATCCCGGGGAGTCGATTCGCTTTGGCCGTGAGCGTCTGAAGGAAAACAGCGGTATGTGGTGGGACGACGATATTACCCTCACGCGCTGGATCTTCAACACGTCGCTGCTGGACACCACCGTGGGTGTCGCCCAGAAGTTCGCCGAGTTGCGGACTGACAACAACGAACTCCAGGACGAAGAGCAGGACATTGCTCGATTTTTTGCCCATACACGCTGGCAGTGGCGGAAAGGTCACTACCTGGGCTTCCTGGTGACCCATGGCCAGGGCTACGGAGATCAGGCTGAAGAATACGCATTGCGAGGCCAGACGCTGGATGAAGGTTTCACGGACTCGCTGACCTGGACGGCCCTCCAGGCGGATCGGAGCTATTTCGATTGGCACTCCCACGATACGTTCCAGTATTTCGCGTCGGTTGCGGCAGTGAATGGTACGGACACTGTGGTCGGCACAGACCCCAGTGCGCCCAATGGCTTCAGCGATCGTGAACGCGATGTCTCCGGTTGGGCGGCAGACCTGGGCGCGCGTGCCCAATTGCTGGATACGCCCCGCTGGGTTGTCGGCGCTCACGGTGCCGTTGCGTCCGGTGGTGGTGAGCCTGGCGAAAGTGATGCCTTTCAGCAAACCAGCCTGGAAAGCAACCGCTCAAGGTTTACGGGAACCCGCTCCCAGGTGCCGCGGTTTGGTGAAGCCATTCAACCGGAGTGGAGCAATATCCGGGTCTTGACCTTCTACACCGCATTGTCTGACCGCGATACCTGGGACGCCAACCTGCTGTACCACCGTTACTGGCTGAGTGATGAGAACGGCGCCGTGCGTTCCGACCTGGTCGAGCCAGGCTTTACCGGCAGCAGTGATGACCTGGGCCAATCTGTGGATCTGGTATTGGGCTACTACGGCGATAGCGCTTCAACCTCCTGGGCGGCGTTTGATGTCCGTTTGCGTGGTGGCGTTTTCATGCCAGGGGATGCCTACGGCGAGGACGCAGATGACGCCAGGCATCGGGTAGTTGTAGACGTGTCGAAGCGGTTCTGAGGAGAACTCATGAAAATCCTGGAAACCCGATGGGCTTTTTGCCTTCTTACCACGGTGCTCATATTGCCGCTGAATGCGTTGGCTGCAGCCAGCGCCGACGATGGCAATGTGGTAAATGCGCCGCCGGCGATTGCGCCCTTGGAGGAAGACTATGGCATCGAGATAAAGTCTGGCGAGGAGCTGTATTTGCCTGAGCCTGAGGTCCCTGATGTGTCCGGCTATAGCCGTGACGCCATCGAGGCAAAGCTTGCCGGTCGGCAGGATTCCGCACCGAATGTAACAGTGGAACGTATGGGCGGGGTCAGTGCACTGGGGGATTTCGTGGACGAAGGGCGGGCGCGCGAGTGGGTGATCCGTCAGTTTTCACATCCTCAGGCGATTATGGTTAACAGCGGGAAGGTGACGCTGGAGGATGTCTATCGGCAGGTGAATGATCGTCGCTACATGGAACAGGTCGGCGATGGTACTTACATCATTCGTTTGCCGCTGGCGGTCAAACAAGAGGCCACCCTGGTTCTGCGCGATGAGACTCTGCGGCTGTCGGAGGAGCGTGGTTCGTTTATTGCCAACGACGGCTGGCTGTTTGCCATTGACAGCAAGATTATTGGGTGGCGCGAGGAGGCCAATGGCCCGGCCACGTTCCAGAAGAAAAGCAACTTCCGTCCGTTCTATGTGGGCTGGGGCGGTAGCGAGAACTTTATTCTCGGCACCACCATGGCAAATCTGGGTTATCTCCAGAGTAAATCCTATGGGTTTACCGTGGCCCAGTACTCTGAGTACGACAACGCCCGTCTGCAGCGCAGCGCGCCCCATGCCTGGCTGGTGGAATCCACCTTCGAGGATCTCTACTACGGGTTTTACTGCTATGAGGCGGAAGACGTTGCCATCGTCGATAACGTCTACCGAGACAACATCGTGTATGGCATCGACCCCCATGACTACTCCAGCCGACTGCTGATTGCCAACAACGAGGTTTATGGCACCCGTGAGAAGCACGGCATCATCATCTCCCGCGAGGTAAATAACAGCTGGATTGTTGGAAACCGTAGCTACGACAACGGGCTATCCGGCATCGTTCTGGACCGTCAGAGCTCCAACAACGTGGTGGCCAATAACGTTTCCTATGACAACCAGGGTGACGGTATCGGGCTCTACGAGTCGCCGGACAACCTGCTCTGGGGCAACCGGTTGATGAACAATTTGCGCAATGGCATCCGGGTCAGAAACAGCAGCAATGTGAATGTCTACCACAACGTTGCGGTGCTCAACGGCACCTGGGGTATTTATGGTCAGTTGAAAGACCTGTCCGCCACCGACCGTAATTTCAAAGAAGACTTCTACTCCTACGAGGTGTCGATGAACGTGGTGGGCGGCGAACTAGCCTCCAACGCCAGCGGCCCCCTGTCGACCGACAACCCTGCTTACATCGCAATTTATGACGTTGGAATGCGATTCCCCAGGTCAGACGTGGGGATCCACTTCGAGGGTGTGCTTGGCAAATACCAGATGCAGATTTTTGACGCACTACGGAACCAGGGGCGTGCAGTATTCATAGAGCCCACGGCTGTGGTGTCGGGCCAGGTTACGCAGGCGGAGAACTGACATGGTTTTTTCATCCAATATCTTCCTGTTTCTGTTCCTGCCCGCCTTCCTGGGGCTGTATTACCTGACACCGTTCAGGCACCGCTCACTGGTTATCCTGATCGGCAGCTACGCCTTCTATGCCTGGTGGCGGGTGGATTTCCTGTTGCTGTTCGTGGCCGTGACCTTCTGGAACTATTTCATCGGCCTGGCAATACACCGCGCCGGTGTTGGCACCGCGAGTGCCCGCAAGTGGGTTGCCATCGGTGTTGGTGGTGACCTGGCGACGCTCGGCTACTTCAAGTACGCCAACTTTGGTGTCGACAGCCTGAACGACCTGCTGGTCAGCGCCGGCAGTCAGCCGCTGGAACTGGCGAATATCATCCTGCCCATCGGCATTTCCTTCTACATCTTCCAGGCCATTTCCTACGTGGTGGATGTCTATCGAGGGGATACGGAACCGACCCGGCGGTTTATTGATTTCGCGGCTTTCATTGCGTTGTTCCCCCAGCTTATTGCCGGGCCGGTGCTGCGTTACAAGGACCTGGCGGATCAGTTCACCTACCGCACCCATACCATGGAAAAGTTCGGTGAGGGCGCGTTCAGGTTCATGCAGGGCTTCATCAAGAAAGTCTTTATCGCCGACTCGATAGCGCCGCTGGCGGACAGTGCCTTTGCGTTGTCTGACCCCAGTACGGCGGATGCCTGGCTGGGCATCCTGGCGTACACCGCGCAGTTGTATTTCGACTTTTCCGGCTACTCCGATATGGCCATCGGCCTGGGTCTGATGATGGGCTTCCGGTTTAACGAGAACTTCAACCAGCCCTACATCAGCCAGAGCATTACCGAGTTCTGGCGTCGTTGGCACATCAGCCTGTCCACCTGGCTGCGGGATTACCTGTACATCCCCCTGGGCGGCAACCGCAACAGTACGGTCAAAACTTATCGCAACCTGCTACTCACCATGTTGCTCGGCGGCCTCTGGCACGGCGCCAACTGGACGTTCCTGTTGTGGGGTGCCTGGCACGGTTTGTTGCTGTCGGTGGAAAGGGCGCTGGGTGTGTCGGGCAGCCCGTCCGGGTTCCGGTTTTTCCGGTGGGCGCTGACCTTCCTGTTCGTGATGCTCGGCTGGGTCACCTTCAGGGCCAGCACGCTCACCGAGGCCTTCGGTTTCTACGGTGCCATGTTCAGCTTCGACGGTGCCGGCCTGAGTGATGTTTTTGTCCAGGGCATCCGGGACCTGAACCTGGCGATCCTGGTGTTGGCTTTCGGAGTGATCGCGATGATGGGGCTGAAGGATCGGCTCGGGCATCGTGAGGTTGGCCCCATCCTGTCCGGCTGGCGGTCTGCCGCTGCGCCGTTGCTGGTTCCGGTGTTTGCGCTCGCCGTGTTGAAACTGTCCGCTGAGAGTTTCTCACCGTTCCTGTACTTCCAGTTCTGAGGGTGGATTTGATGACTAAAACGTCTGCACGAATCACAGCTGTTCTCTTCATCGCGCTGGTCCTGGTTCTGGGTGTGCTGTCCTTGCGGCCCTTGCTGGGTTACCAGGCCGAAACAGGGCTGAGCCCGGTCAACGGTGAGTTGGCCCGCAACCTGGAGAGCCATTACGACGATCAGTTCCCGGCGAAGGATCTGGGAACCAATCTCTGGGCCGCGATCAACTACACGCTCTTTGACGAGGGCCGGGAAGGCGTTGTCGTGGGACAAGACGAGTGGCTGTTTACCGATGAGGAAATCTACCCGGCCAGCCGTGACGGCGAGGTGGTCGATCGCAACCTGAGTCGTGTACAGCGCGTCGCCGACTATCTGTTGGCCGAGGGCGTTCCGCTGGTTGTGCTGGTGGTGCCCGCCAAGGCCCGAATCCATTCGGACATGCTGGGCAGTACGAAGCCCGAACCGACGATGATGTCACTGTACGACCGGTTCCAGCAGTCACTGGCGACAGCGGGCATTCCCGCGCCGGAGCTGAAACCGTTGTTGGAGCAGGCGACACGTCATGGAGAATCGGTGTTCCTGAGAACCGACACCCACTGGTCGCCGAACGGCGCAAACCTCTACGCGAAAGGCGCTGCCGAGTTCATCCGCGATCGCTTCAATGGCCTGTCCTGGGGCGAGCAGAGCTTTGTGACATCCATTGGCCAACCGGTACAGCACCGTGGTGACCTGCTCAATTACATTCCAGTGGAGCCAGCGTTTACCGACTTCGGTCCTGCACCTGACCAACTGGAACCGAGAACGACGCGCGCCCAGAACGACGGCCAGGCGAACGCCAGCGCCCTGTTTGGGGATGACGTCACCAACACCGTTCTGGTTGGCACAAGTTACAGCGCCAATGAACAGTGGGATTTCCCCGGCGCCTTGCGAAAGCACCTGGGGCAGGACCTGATCAACGTGGCCGAAGAAGGCGACGGCCCTATCGTACCGATGATCGATTACCTGAACTCTTCCGATTTCCGGGATCAACCGCCGCAATTGGTGATCTGGGAATTTCCCGAGCGTTACCTGGCACAGCCACTGGAGTCCGAACAGGCCCAGGCTTGGTTCCGCCGGGCTGATAACACGCTGACCGCGCAAGCGGATAGCCGTTCTGAAACCAACCCCTGAGGATGATGAAAATGAGAGCACTGATGCATACCGCTTTTTTTGCCCTGATCAGCAGTTTGCTGGTCTCCATGAACATGGCCCAGGCCGGCGAGGACGCGCTTTATGCCGCAGAGGCACCGGACGGGGCGGCCTTCATTCGCGTGGTGAACGCGGATGCCAGCGGCGCCATTGCTCGCGCCTCTGTGGGCGACAAGGTGATCAAGGAAGTATCGCCGTTGGAGGCGAGCCCCTACATTTACCTTTCTGAGGGTAACTATCAGGTGGACGTTGCCGGTCAGAAGACGTCCGTCAACATGAAAAAGAACGAGTTCTACACCGTGGTTGTACTGGATTCCGGTGAGATGAAAGTGATGAAGGATGTCGCCTTCGACAACCCTCGCAAGGCACTGCTTTCATTCTACAACCTGACCAGCAATAGCGGGGTCACTCTGAAGACGTCCGACGGCAAGGTAGCCGTGATTGATGCAGTGGGCTCCCTTGATGTGGCCAATCGCGAAATCAACGCCGTCAGCATTGCGCTGGGCGCTTTCCAAAGCAACAAGGCGCTGGCAACCACCAGTGAAGTCAATCTGCAGCGCGGCAAGGTATTCAGCGTATTTGCCATCGACGTTGGTGGCGAGCCGAGGCTGGTTGTCGCTGAAAACCGAGTGGATACATCGGTATGAAGCAGGTGTTCAGAGGCCGTGGATTATGGGCGCTGGTTGCGCTCGGGCTGCTCAGCGTCGCGGGTGTAAAGGCCAGCGCCGCCGAGCTGCCCGAGTACAACATCGAACGCTGTTGTGACCTGTGCCCACTCACGGCATACCCATCCAGCTACGACACCGGTTATCTGAAGAACTTCAAGATGCTGGTTCAGGGCAAAGACGGCTGGCTGTTCCGTTCGGAAGCGGAACTGGTTGAGCAGTTCGGGCCGAACCTGGAAGGCCTGAAACACCTGAAGCGCTTTGCCAGGCACCTGAAGCAAACCACCGGTACCGAATTGGTGATGGTGTTTCAGCCGACAAAAGGCCTGGTTCATCCCAATCATCTGCCCGCGACATCGCCGGTGCCGTTCAGCTGGAACGTGGCCCGTAAAAATTACGCTGACGCGTTGATGCGTTTTCGCCAGGCAGGGCTGGTGGTTCCAGACCTGACGCCCCTTCTGGACGAAGAGACACGTGAAGACGCCTTCTTCTTTAAGCGGGATCACCACTGGACACCTTATGGTGCCCGGCGGACCGCGGAGGTCGTGGCGGAGCGAATCAAGGACATGCCGGCCTATCAGTCGCTGTCGCAGCAGGAATTCGTGACTCGTCGGTCCGGGTTGATCCGAAAGGACGGGTCGCTTCAGGACGCGGTTAAACGGATATGCGGTTTCGAGTACGGCTCGCAGTACGTGGACGAGTTTCGCACCGAGTCCTCCGGTACCGGCCAATCCGCTGAAGCCAGCGCCCTGTTTGGCGACCAGGACTTGCCCCCCATCACCCTGGTGGGCACCAGTAACAGTAAGGGTGCCCAGGACTACAACTTTGTCGGGGCGCTGCAGGAGTTTCTGGGTGTCGAGGTGCTCAACGTGGCGGTTGCCGGCGGTAGCTACGACGGCTCCATGTTCGAATACCTGCTTTCCGACAACTTCCGGGAGTCGCCACCCAAGATCATGATCTGGGAGGTGCCCGGTTACCACAACCTCGACAGTGCGGAGTTCTATCGGCAGGTCACACCGATGATCAGTGGTGCCTGTGAGAGCCAGGAGCCGGTGTTGCAGAAAACCACGCCGGTCAAGGCCGGGACCACCGAAGTGCTCTACAACGGCGGTGGACAGTTCATCGAAATGCCGAGCAACGAGTACGTCGTCGACCTGCAGTTCAGTGACCCGGGGGTGAAAGAGGTTGATGCCTTCATCTGGTACGTGTTCGGGCGCAAGGACCGCGTGGATATGGAGTACGGCGATCGGGTTGAGACCCCTGGCCGGTTTGTCTTCGAGCTCCCGGAAGGGCCGAACTGGAACGATGAAATGTTCATGTCGCTGGACCTCGCGCTGAAACCGGAGCAGGTCTCGGAAGGCTTAACGGTAACCACGAAAATCTGTCGCCGTCAGGACATCTGACGCACATTCATCCAACGCATAGAGAGGATGGTTATGCGAATCCAACAACGCTCTGAACATCGACAATGGGGCCGGGTGCTGCTGTCTGCGGCGATAACCGCCGTCTTTGGTGTGAGCAGCGTTCACGCCGGGCAGTGCCTGAACGGACAACTGCGTGCTCCGGTGGGCTATTACCAGACGCCGGAAGACAAGGATGGCGGTGACTACGACTGCGAGCGGGTGGAGCCGCACGTCGGCTCGCTGTCGCTGACCAGTAAGTACAAGGGCAGTGACAGCGCTCGCAACAATCTGAACAAGCAGGCCTATGAAGAGTACAAGAAGGCCACCAGCAACGTGCGTGATTTCGAGAAGGCTGTTATCGCTGCTGCCGATGACTACCAGGTTGATGGCGATGGCCCCGAAGCGCTGGATTGCGTATTGGACAACCTCGACGCGTGGGCGTCATCGGATGCCCTGTTGACGGATGACATCAATCACGTCGGTCAGGCGGTACGCAAATGGGCACTGGCAGCCGCTGCGAACGCCTATCTCAGGATGTGGACGTCGGCGCCGGAGGCCGCCATGGACCTGGAGCGGGCGCGTCGAATTGAAGACTGGTTTCTGCGCTTGAGTGATGGGGTCCGTGATTACTACACGGATCGAAAAGCCAAGAAGGTCAACAACCATGATTACTGGGCCGCCTGGGCCGTGATGTCGGCATCGGTGGCAACCCAGGACTGCGACGACTGGAACTGGTCGCTGGCCAAGTTCGATGAAGCCATGGGGCAGATCAATGAGGACGGTTACCTGCCCAAGGAACTCAGCCGGGAAACCCGGGCCTTGGAATACATGAACTACGCCATGCAGCCCCTGACCATGATCGCGCTGTTTGCCGAGGTCAATGGCAACTCAGTTTACGAGCGTTACCAGGACCAGTTTACGAAAATGGCCGGAAATGTCGTCGCGGGGCTGGATGATCCGGAACGAATTGAAGACATCACCGGAGACGAGCAGATTGTCGACGGGCTTTATAAGGCCTGGTCCCTGGCCTGGATGGAACCCTGGCAGGCCGCCTGGGGACCTGTTGAGGGAATGCCCGCCTTTCTGGATGAACTTCGGCCGATGAAATCCACCCGTCTGGGTGGCGATATTTCCTATCTGTACGGCATTAACCCGCTGTGGCCCGAGGGCGCGCTGCCGGATCCACCCAGCAACATCACCCTAAGTAAACGGTTCTAACGGGCCCTGGTTCAAGGGTCCAGATTAATACGCCAACGGACGTCCCTGTGGTACGTCTTTGTAGAGCAAAGGAGCAGAACGATGATTCCAGTCATACTCTCAGGTGGTAACGGTTCACGGCTTTGGCCCCTCTCGCGCCAGGCCTATCCCAAGCAGTTCCTCCCATTGGTGGGGGAACAAAGTATGTTGCAGGAAACTCTGTGCCGGCTGCCGGTCGACGACGCCGAGTCGCCGGTTGTGGTGGCCAACGATGAGCACCGCTTTATTGTCAAAGAGCAGTTGGAGGCCATAGGCCGTCAACCGTTGTCGATACTGCTGGAGCCGTTTGGCCGCAACACCGCCCCGGCGGTCGCGATGGCCGCTATCGAAGTGGCGCGAAAAGATCCCAAAGCCATCATGCTGGTGTTGCCCGCGGATCATGCCATTGAAAATGTCGAGGCGTTCCAGCGGGCTGTTGCCCAGGGGCAGGAAGCCGCCAGGTCCGGAGGGTTGGTGCTGTTTGGTATTACGCCAACCCGGCCGGAGACTGGCTACGGCTATATCGCTGCCGGCCAGTCCGGAGAGGCGCCCGGCGCTGCCCGGCCGGTGTCCCGCTTTATCGAGAAGCCGGACGCCGAAAAAGCCGCCGCGCTGCTGTCTGCCGGTGGTTACTACTGGAACAGCGGCATGTTCATGTTCCGGGCCGACAGCTACCTGGCGGAACTGAAGAAACACAGCCCGGACATTTACGACACCTGTCTTCTGGCCGCCCGAAGCCTCGAGCGCGACATGGATTTCACCCGTATTCCCGCCGAGATATTCGAGCATTGCCCGGACGATTCCATTGACTACGCAGTGATGGAAAAAACATCGAAAGCCTTGTTGGTGCCCATGGATGCAGGTTGGAGCGACGTTGGCTCCTGGTCCACGATCTGGGATGTGACCGACAAGGACGAGAACGCCAATGCCATCCTGGGTGATGCCTGCCTGGAAGACAGTAACAACTGCCTGGTGCACACCTCGGACAAGCTGGTGGCCATGTTGGGCGTGAAAGACCTGGTGGTGGTCGACACCAAAGATGCGTTGATGGTTGCCCACAAGGACAAGGTGCAGGACGTCAAGAAACTGGTGAAGCGGCTGAACGGTGACCAGCGCTCGGAAACCCGCACGCACAGGCAGGTGTATCGCCCGTGGGGCAGCTACGACAGCATCGACATGGGCAACCGTTTTCAGGTGAAGCGCATAAGCGTCAAGCCGGGCGAGAAGCTGTCGTTGCAGAAGCACCATCACCGGGCTGAGCACTGGATCATCGTCAAGGGTACTGCCGAAGTGACCCGTGACGAGGAAACGTTCCTGCTGTCCGAGAACCAGTCCACCTACATACCTATCGGCGCGGTACACCGGCTGTTCAATCCCGGCCGCATTCCCCTGGAGCTGATTGAAGTCCAGTCTGGTGCCTACCTTGGCGAGGATGACATTGAACGCCTGGACGACCGGTACGGTCGCGCGGCGCCCACCCCGGACGTGGAGGAAGAGCAGATTCCGGTGATGTCGGAAAAGGTATAGGGCCAACGCGGCCCGCTCTGCAAAACCGCCAGGGGCAGCAGGGTGGGCCGCGCCATTGATCGAAGGTTAGACGGAGAAACAGCTATGGACGTGTCCTGTTTTAAGGCTTATGACCTGCGCGGCCGGGTTCCCGACCAGTTGAATCCTGAACTGGCAGAGCGAATCGGGCGTGCTTACGTGGAGCTGACAAGTGCCCGCCGGGTTGTGGTGGGGTATGACATCCGGTTATCCAGCCCGGAGATTGCAGAAGCGTTGACCATCGGGCTCAGGGCGGCGGGGGCAGATGTCTATGACATCGGTCTTTGCGGTACCGAGCAGATCTACTTTGCCACCAGTCATTACAGTATGGATGGCGGCATTATGGTGACGGCCAGCCATAACCCCAAGGATCACAACGGTATGAAGCTGGTTGGCCGCGAATCGCGCCCCATCAGCTCGGATAACGGCCTGAACACCATCCGTGACAGAGTCTCCCAGCCGTTTATGGATGCTGCCATTCCCGGGCGCCTGGAAAGCCTGTCAGTGGAGGCCGACTATATCCATCACTTGCTGGGATACATCGACGGCACCACGATTGGCCCTCTGAAGGTGGTGGTTAACGCGGGCAATGGCGGTGCGGGCCCGGTCATCGACGCGTTGTCACGATGGCTGCCCTTTGATTTCGTACAACTGCATCACGAACCCGACGGGCACTTCCCGAACGGGGTTCCCAATCCCCTGCTGGAGGAAAACCGGGCGGTAACGGCTGAGGCGGTTCTGCGCGAAGGGGCCGACATGGGGATCGCCTGGGACGGCGACTACGACCGCTGTTTTTTCTTTGACGAAAATGGCCGGTTTATCGAAGGCTATTACATCGTGGGCCTGTTGGCGGACCAGTTCCTGCAGAAGGTAGACGGCGGCAAGATCATTCACGACCCGCGGCTGACCTGGAACACCCAGGAGTTGGTTCGAAAGGCTGGCGGAACACCTATCGAAAGCAAAACCGGACACGCGTTCATCAAACAGCGCATGCGCGAGGAAGATGCCCTGTATGGGGGTGAAATGAGTGCCCACCACTACTTCCGGGACTTCGCCTACTGCGACAGCGGCATGATTCCATGGCTGCTGGTTGCCGAACGCCTGTGCCAGACCGGGCAGCCGTTATCGTCGCTGATCGACGCCCGCATTGACGCTTTCCCCGCCAGTGGGGAGATTAACCGCACGGTGGATGATCCGGCCCGGTTGCTTGCGGTGATCGAGGAGATCTATGGTGCCGATGCGGTATCTGTGGGACACGTTGATGGCCTGAGTGTTGAGTTTGAACGCTGGCGGTTCAATCTCCGGATGTCGAACACGGAGCCGCTGGTGCGGCTGAATGTGGAGTCCCGGGGGGACATTGCCCTGATGAAGGAAAAGACCTCGGAGCTGCTGGCGGAAATGGCGCGGCTGGATCAGCCGGATACCCGCCGAACGGCTGCGGGGGCTCGCTGAAACGTCGGCTGTGCCCTATAGTCAGGTGTTGGATAACAACACCAGGAGACCAGTATGAACTCCATCTTCGACAAGGGATTAGAGCCAACCGACGCCAATAACGCCACACTGACACCGCTGGATTTCCTGGCCCGCACGGCCAGCGTGTACCCGGAATACCCGGCGGTGATTCATGGTGCCACACGCCGCAACTGGCAGCAGACCTACGAGCGTTGTCGCCGCCTGGCGTCCGCGCTGGCTGACAAAGGTGTCGGCAAGGGCGACACCGTTGCTGCCATGCTGCCAAACATTCCGCCCATGCTGGAGTGTCATTTTGGCATCCCCATGTTGGGGGCAGTACTCAATGCCCTGAACACCCGCCTGGATGCCAAAGCCATCGCCTTCATGCTGGAGCACGGCGAGGCGAAAGTGCTGATTGCCGACCGGGAGTTTGGCGACGTCATCAACGAAGCCGTCGGCATGCTCGACAACCCGCCACAGGTGATTGACGTCAACGACCCCGAATTCAGTGGTGCCGGAACCCAGGTGAGCGATCTGGATTACGACGCTTTCGTGGCCAGCGGCGACCCGGCCTTTGACTGGCAAATGCCGGAAAATGAATGGGATGCGATTTCGCTGTGCTATACCTCCGGCACCACTGGTAACCCGAAAGGCGTGGTGTATCACCATCGCGGTGCCTATGAGAACGCCATGGGCAACCAGGCGGTGTGGTCCATGGGTATGCATCCGGTGTACCTGTGGACACTGCCGATGTTCCACTGCAATGGCTGGTGTTTCCCCTGGACCATCACCGCCTTTGCGGGTACCCATGTGTGCCTGCGTAAGGTAGAGCCGGAGAAAATCCTGCAGCTGATCAGCGAACACAAAGTCAGCCACATGTGCGGTGCGCCTATTGTACTGAACACCTTGCTGGGCGCTTCTGACGCCGCAAAATCCAGCTTCAGCCATACGGTTCAGGCAATGACCGCAGGTGCGGCACCTCCGGCTAAAGTCATCGAAGCTATCGAAAACATGGGCTTTCGCGTGACCCACGTTTACGGGCTTACCGAGGTGTACGGACCGGTCACGGTATGCGCCTGGAAGTCCGAGTGGGACGACCTGCCAGTGGAAGACCGGGCCAGAATCAAGGCACGGCAGGGCGTTCGCTACCATACCCTGGCCGGCATGATGGTGGGTGACCCGGAAACCATGGAAGCGGTGCCGAAAGACGGCACCACCATCGGCGAGATTTTCCTGCGCGGCAACACAGTAATGAAGGGTTACCTGAAAAACCCCAAAGCCACCGAAGAGGCATTCCGCGGCGGCTGGTTCCACACCGGGGACCTGGCCGTCTGGCATGAGGATGGCTACGCGGAGATCAAGGACCGCCTGAAAGACATCATCATTTCCGGCGGCGAGAACATCTCCACCATTGAGGTGGAGGACATACTCTACCGCCATCCCGACATCCTCGAGGCCGCCGTGGTGGCAAGGCCGGACGAAAAGTGGGGCGAAACACCCTGCGCCTTCGTCACCCTCAAGCCCGAAGCAGGGGAGGTCAGCGAAGACGACATCATCGCCTTCTGCCGGGAGCGACTGGCGAAGTTCAAAGTGCCCAAGACCATTGTGTTCAGCGAACTGCCGAAAACCTCCACCGGCAAGATCCAGAAGTTCGTGCTGCGGGACGACGCCAAAAACCTCTGACCGCGCGTTATAAACCCCGGGGCTGCCAGCGATGAAGCCTCGGGGTGCTATTTTTTATCAAATTTCCTGCCCGGTTATGTCATGGCGCTCAGACCGTGACTGCGACAGACTGACCGTTATCCAATCAAGGCCACATTAATCACCGACGGGAGACACCCATGACCAGCGCTGTTGATAAAGAAGAACTCGACATGTTCCGGGAGTCCGTCATCAAGGCCCTGGAAACCGAAGTAACGCCCCACTACGAAGAGTGGGAACACTCCGGCATCGTACCCCGGGAACTCTGGAACACCCTGGGCAACGCCGGCATGCTGTGCGTGGACGTACCCGAAGACTGGGGCGGCTGCGGTGCGCCCTTCCTGTACTCCGTCGTCGTGGGCGAAGAAATGGCCCGCATGGGCTTCGGCGCCCTGTCCACCAACGTCATGGTGCACTCCGACATCGTCGCCCCGTACCTCAGCCATATAGGCAACGAAGAACAGCGCCAGTACTGGTTGCCGAAAATGGTCTCCGGCGAAGCCGTGGGTGCCATCGCCATGACCGAACCCGGCGCCGGCAGCGATCTCCAGGCCATACGCACCAGCGCGGTGAAAGACGGGGACGACTACATCCTCAACGGCTCCAAAACCTTCATCACCAACGGCCAACACGCCGACATGGTCATCGTTGCCGCCAAAACCGACCCCAAGGCCGGTGCCCGTGGCATCAGCCTGTTCCTGGTCGACACCTCGTTGCCCGGTTACAGCAAAGGCCGCAACCTCGACAAAATCGGCCAGCACTCCGGCGACACCTCGGAACTCTTCTTCTCCGACATGCGCATCCCCGCCTCCGCGCTGCTGGGTGAAGAAGGCCAGGGCTTCATGTACCTGATGCGCGAACTCCCTCGCGAGCGCCTCGTCATCGGTGCGTTGGGTGTTGCTGCCGCCCGCGGCGCACTGGACCTGACCATCAACTACGCCCAGGAACGGGAACTGTTCGGCCAGAAACTGGCCCAACTGCAAAACACCCGCTTCGAAATCGCCCGCATGGAAACCGACTGCCGCGTCAACCGCGCCTTCGTCGACGAGTGCATTGCGTTGTACGAGAAAGGCGAACTCGACGCGCCCACAGCTTCCATGGCCAAGTACAGCGCCACGGAAATGCAGTGCCGGGTAGCCGACGGTTGTTTGCAGTTGTTCGGCGGTTACGGTTACACCAGCGAGTATCCGATTTCGAGAGCGTTTATCGACGCCAGAGTGCAGAGAATTTACGGCGGCACTTCGGAAGTGATGAAAGAAATCATCGCACGGTCGGTTTTAGGTAAGGCTTAATCAGAGGATTGAAGACATGAATAGCAACGATGTAGTCATCGCAGGATCAGCAAGAACTCCCATGGGCGGCATGATGGGCGATCTCAGCTCCGTGCGCTCCCCGGATCTCGGCGCCATCTCCATCAAGGCCGCCATCGAAAGAAGCGGCCTGCAACCCGCCGACATCCAGGAAGTCATCATGGGCTGCGTATTGCCAGGTGGCCTCGGCCAGGCACCCGCACGCCAGGCCTCCCGCGCCTCCGGCATCCCCGACTCCAGCGGCTGCACCACCGTCAACAAAATGTGCGGCTCCGGCATGCAAGCCGTCATCATGGCCCACGACCAGATCAAAGCCGGCACCAACAGCATCATGATCGCCGGCGGCATGGAAAATATGAGCCAGGCACCTTACCTGCTGCCAAAAGCCCGAGCCGGCATGCGCATGGGCCACGGGCAGGTCATGGATTCCATGTTCCTCGACGGCCTTGAAGACGCCTACGAAGGCGGCCTCATGGGCGTTTTCGCCCAGCGCACCGCCGACAAATACGACATCAGCCGCGAGGCCATGGACAACTTCGCCATCGCCTCCCTCGAGCGCTCCCTGTCGGCCATCAAGAACGGCGGATTCTCCGACGAAATCACCCCCGTGACCGTCTCCGGCCGTGGTGGCGACACCGTGGTGGATACCGACGAACAGCCCGGCAAAGCCAAACCCGAGAAAATTCCCCACCTCAAACCGGCCTTTGCCAAAGACGGCTCTGTCACCGCCGCCAACGCCAGCTCCATCAGCGACGGCGCCTCCGCGATGGTACTGGCCACCCGCGAAGAAGCCGAAAAGCGCGGCCTCACTCCCCAGGCCCGCATCGTCGCCCACGCGACACATGCCCGCCTGCCGGCCGAGTTCACCCTTGCGCCCATCGGTGCCATCGAAAAGGTACTGAAGAAAGCCGGCTGGAACCGCGACGACGTCGACCTGTTCGAAATCAACGAAGCGTTTGCCGTGGTTACCCTGGCCGCCATCAATGAGCTTGGGCTCGATGCCGACAAGGTCAACGTCCATGGCGGCGCCTGCGCCCTGGGTCACCCCATCGGCTCCTCAGGGTCGCGGATCATGGTCACCCTGATCAGCGCCCTGAAGCAGCGTGGTCTCAAGCGCGGTGTGGCGTCCCTGTGTATCGGGGGCGGGGAAGGTACCGCTGTCGCGATCGAACTGCTGTAAGCGGAGAAAGAAGAACTACTGGTCCTGCTTGCGGTAGGCCAGTGGGCTGAGCCCGGTCCAGTGCTTGAAGGCACGGGAAAAAGCGCCGGGCTCGGTAAATCCCAGCTGTGATGAGATCTCCGACACCGTCAGGTTCTGCCGCGTGAGCATAATCACGGCCTGGTCCCGCCGCAGGTTGTCCTTGATCTTCTGGTAGGAACTGCCCTCCGCCTTCAGTTTGCGCGACAGGGTGTAGGCGGTCATATGCAGCTGCCCGGCGATCTGTTCCAGCGTGGGCAGGCGATCATCGTCCACGTTTTCCAGAATCTGCCGAACCTGGGTTGTCAGGCTGTCGTCCTCATCGGTCCAGATCAGCAGGTTGCGCGGCGACTTCTCAATAAAACCATCCAGTTCCTCCGGTGTTCGCGTCACCGGCATGTCCAGATAATTGTGGCTGAAAAACAGGCTGTTGCGGTCGCGGTTAAAGAAACACTGGCAGGGGAAAACAAACCGGTACTCGTCAAAGTGTCCGGGCAAATCATGCTGGAAGGTGGCGTGGCTGAGTACGATCTTGCGTCCGATCAGCCAGCCGATTAATCGGTGCCACACCATCAGTAGCCATTCCACCAGGAAGTTGTCCGGGTCCAGTTCCGGATGGCGGTGGGTGATGCTCAGCTCCACTTCATCGCCGCGGGTGTCCAGCTCAATCACCATGTCATCGGAGAACAGCCGGTAGCAGCGAATGCTCTGGCGGATCACCTCTTCCAGGTTGCTGCTGTGTACCACCAACGATCCCATCAGGTGAAAGTGCCCCACGCGGCAGGGCTGTGTGGTACGGCCCATGAACTCGTCATCCAGTTTGCCCCACACCAGCCGGAACAGGCGGATAAACTGTTCCGTGGGCACCCGTGCCCGTGGCGAGTGGATGAACTCTGGGTCGATGCCATTATTGCGAAGCAGTTCGTCGGAATAGCCACCGGCCTTCTCCAGGCCATAAAGAACGGCCCTGGCGTAATGAGAGGAGAAGGTCAGGTTCTTCATAGGTGGTGTTCAGGCTCTGCCGGCAATCAGGTTCATGGACTGTATCTTACGGACGGACAGAGCTGAAAGACATAGGCGTCAGAAACCATTAGCCGGTCAGCGATTATATAGAGCTTGGACCCTCTTTGAGCCCGACGCCGCCGATTTTCCAGTCGTCACCATTCTTGACCATATGGTAGTGGGCGATCCAGCGTTTGCCCTCCGGCCCCAACAACCGTACCACCTGAATCTGGAAACCGGGGTGGGGTATGCGCTCCATGAACTCAATGGACGAGGCCCGGTGGACGGGCGCATAGGATAGCTTCACCATATCGTAGAACGACTCTATCGAGCCGGATTGCTGCTTGATGCCTTCCGAGGCATGGTCCCAGGCAGCTTGCCTGTCGCCATTGGCGAAGGCTTCAATCTGCGACAGGATCGTGTTCTGGATGGCGTCATCGATATTGTCGTCGTCGGCATGACCACCCACGGCCAAGACGGCGAAGAACAGGAATACCGATATTAGTGCAAAGGCGCGTTTCATCGAATAGCCTCCCGATGACAACAGTATAGGTGATACGCGGGAGAGGAAGCGCTGGATTCACTGGCAGCCGATGCGACCTCCGAAGGGCTGCAAAATCTTACAATGTCGGTTTGGGCGGCATGTTATCTTTCGCCTGTTATACTTTTTCCAAAGCTCCTGACAGGTTTGAGGTTATGGCCGAGGGTACCAAACACCCCCAGAAACTGCTGTTGTTTTATCTGACCAATCAGAGGCCATTCGGCCTGGGCACCCTGAAAATCCGGGAAATCATGCCCTTTGTTCCGCTGACCAAGCTACCGCACAGCCATTCGGCGGTGATCGGTACCATGAGTTTTCGCGGCTCCGCCGTGCCGGTGATCGACATGGCTGCTGCCGTGGGTTACCAGCCGTTGACGGTGGAAGAACGCAAGACCGCTTCGATCATTGTGACCGATGTTCAGCGCCAGGAAATCGGGTTCCTTGTGCGCAGTGTGCGGAAAATCGTGGAAACCGAGTGGAAGAAGGTGATGCCCCCGCCGAAGAGTCTTGGCGACCGTGCCTTCATTACCGGCCTGGTGAATATCGATGATCAGATCGTGCAGTTGCTGGACGTGGAGCTGTTGCTGGCACGGGTGTACCCGGAGTCCGTAAACCCCCGGGAAGTCACGCTGACAGACGTTCAACGGGAAACTCTGAAAGGCCTGAGTATCCTGCTGGTGGACGACTCCCAGGTGGCTCGCAAACAGCTCTCGGACGCCCTGGACAGCAAGGATGTGAGCTATTTTGTCACCACCAACGGGCAGGATGCACTGGACCTGATGCTGAACGCCAACCGCGATGGAAAACCCATCAACATCCTGGTGAGCGACATCGAAATGCCCGGCCTGGACGGCTACGAGCTGACCTTCAATGTGAGGGACAGCGGCAACGCCCTGAAGCAGCCGTACATCATTCTGCATACCTCCCTGAACAGTGAAATGAGCGTGAGTTACGCCAAACAGGTGGGGGCAGACGAGGCATTGACCAAATTCGATGCCGAAGAGCTGCTGCACGCCATGCTGCGCGGTGCAGAGCAGGGGTGAGGGTTACTGGTCGGGCGTTTCCACCAGCCTGGCACGAACCCTTGGTAGATGCGCCGGAAACTGCGCCTGTATAAAGGTGATCAACCCCTCGCGGATGGCGCAGCGGAGATTCCAGAGTGAGCTTGAGTCCCTGGCACTGAGCAGGAAGCGCACCTCGATATTGGCCTCGCCGGCTTCGGTCACCTGCACGATCTTGGTCTTCCCGTCCCAGTCCGGCGCCTGTTCCAGCAGCCTCTCAAACTCGGTTCGTAGTGGTTCGATAGGCATGGAATAATCGACGGTGATGAACACCGTTCCCATCATTTCGGTGTCGTTTCTCGACCAGTTCTGGAACGGGTTTTCGATAAACCATTGCAGCGGCACTACCAGCCGCCGCAAATCCCAGACCCTCAGCACCACGTAGGTGGCGGTGACTTCCTCCACCCAGCACCATTCGCCCTGTACATGCAGCACGTCATCGATGCGGAACGGTTGGGTGAGGGCGATCTGCATGCCCGCTAACAGGTTGCCCAACACCGGTTTGGCGGCGAAGCCGAGAATAATGCCGCCAATGCCCGCAGATGCCAGCAGGCTGCTGCCAAGATGACGAACCGGCTCGAACGTGACCAGCGCGGCGCCCAGGCCCACGATGACGATGAGAATGTTCAGCACCCTCACCAGGAAGCGCGTTTGTGTCTCCACTTTGCGGGCGCGTTTCCACTGGCCTTCCAGGACTGGATTCAGAGAGACGATGACGTCGCCGATGGCTGACGTGCAGCGCACCAGCGCCCAGGTGACGGCCACAATCAGCAGCAGCGTGGCGGCGTGGCGGAAGTGGTTGATCAGAGGCAGGTCCTGGGACGCCGCTTCCAGGATGGCGTTGAGCACCACCAGGGTAATGGCAATGCCCAGAGCGGTTGATGAGGCATCCAGGAACAGGCGGGGAACTGTTTTGCTGCGGGTTAAGCGTTGAACCGTTGCCAGCAACCCCTTGTACACAAGAAAGGTGATAGCCATTGAGAGCAGGACGGTAACGCCCGGGTGCCACCAGGCTTCAAGGCCTGCCTTCAGCGTGTTCAGGGTTTCAAAATCAGTCATGGGCGATCGGCATTGAATCAGCGGGTGGGCCAGTCTGTTGTTGTCGTCAGTTTAAACTGCTTTTCAATGGCGTGATATGGTTGCGCTTCGTTCCTTGCTCCAAAATGCGTTTATGAAACTGATCCTCAGCCGTAAAGGCTTTGATTCCTCCGCAGGCGGCTGTCCCAGCCCGGTGTTCCCTGACAGGTCTTTCTATACCCTGCCGATCCCGGACTCGCGTTCCCGGATCACCTACCATGATATCCATCACGATGGTCTGAATGTTGGCAAGCTGGTGGCCGACCTGACCGGCAACCGGCGTGGTGGCGCCCGAAAGGCCCACCTCGACCCGGACCTGATCGCTGACGCTTATCCCCGGGAAACCGGCTGGCGGCCCTGCCTGGGGCAAACCGGCGCCGCACAGGGGCACCTCCGTAAACAGCAGGTGGGGGTGGGGGATCTGTTCCTGTTTTTCGGTCTGTTTCGGGACGTGGAAAAACAGGGCAGACGTTGGCAGTTTGTAAAACAGGCCCGCCCGTTTCACGGGCTGTGGGGCTGGCTCCAGATTGGCGATGTTTACCGCATTGATGAGTTGTCGGATAGTGACCTGCGGTGGGCCCGCTACCATCCACACTTCCATGGTCAGCCAGATGGTGGCAATACGCTCTATGTGGCCTCCGATGCCCTGCAGCTTGAGGGGCGATCAACCGGCCTTCCGGGTGCCGGGGTGTTTGGACGCCTGGAGGAGCGGCAACGCCTGACGGCACCGGATGCCGCTTCGACCACGCAATGGCGATTACCCGGGTGTTTCTATCCGGATTCGGCGGACACCGCGATGAGTTTTCACGGTAACCTCGCCCGCTGGTCCCGGGACGGGGAATACTGCACTCTGAAAAGTGCCTCGCGGGGGCAGGAGTTTGTGCTGGATACTAGTGGGTGTCCGGGTGTTGTTTCGTGGTTGAGGGAGATTCTATGAAAGTGATGCTATTGGGTGCCACTGGCCTGACCGGTGGCCAGGTGCTAAAGGGTCTGCTGGCGCGGGAAGACGTGTCATCGGTCGTCGCGCCCGTGCGTCGAGCGTTGCCGCTGAACCATGAAAAACTGCATCAGCAGGAAGTGGATTTCGACCGCCTGGATGAACACAGTGATCTGTTCGCGGTGGATGCCATCGTCTGTTGCCTGGGCACCACCATCAAGAAGGCCGGCTCTCGCGAGCAGTTCCGTAAAGTGGACTACGGTTACCCGATGAAAGCGGCGGAGCTTGGCCGGGCAAACGGTGCGCAGGTATTCGTGCTGATGTCTGCCATTGCCTCCTCATCGTCTTCCACCGTTTTCTACAATCGGGTGAAGGGTGAACTGGAAGACGGCATAAAGTCGCTGGGCTATCCCTGCCTGTCCATCTACCAACCCAGTCTGCTGCTGGGCGAACGCAGCGAGCAGCGCACCGCCGAAGCACTGGGCATAAAAGCCATGCCTCTCATCAACCGGGCGTTGATCGGCCCACTGGAAAAGTTTCGCGGTATTGAGGCGGTCACCGTGGCCAGGGCAATGGTTAATGAGGTGTCGGCGCTTGCTCAGCAGGCGCCCGCGCAATCGGAGGTTCGGGTACACGAGTACCCGGACATCAAGGCGTTGGCTGCCCAGGATGTAGCATCCTGACAGTCAGGATCCGTGAAATTCAGGGGGGCGCTTGGCCAGGAACGCGGCGACGCCTTCTGCGAAATCCCCGGTCCGGGTCAGTTCCAGGAACGCTTCCTTTTCGGCTTCCAGTTGGGCAGCCAACTGATCGCCACAGGCTCCGTCCGTAAGCCGTCGAAAGGCACCGAAGGCTCGGGTGGGGCCATTCGCGACGTTTCTCGTAATCTCAGTTACTCGTTTTTCAAAGTCGGCTTCCGTAACAGACTCGGTGATCATGCCCCAGTCCCTGGCTTCGGTCGCACTCAGGGTTCGGCCCAGCAGCATTAACTCGGCTGCCCGCCCAGCGCCGATCTTGTGGGCCAGGAACCAGCTACCACCACAGTCAGGAATGGCGCCAATGCCGTTGTAGGCCAGCAAGAACTTGGTGTCTTCCTGAGCAATGACAAGGTCCGCCATCAGTGCCAGGCTCAGCCCGGCACCAGCGGCAACCCCCTTGACCACCGCGATCACCGGGGCGTCCATGCTGCGCAACAGGAGGATGGCCGGGTTGACCGCACCCAGGATGGCGCTGACGGCTTTGCCCGCCTGTTCGGGAGAGCCGGTCATACTGGCGATATCCCCGCCCGCCATAAAAGCGCGCCCGGAGCCGGTCAGAACGATGCATCGAAGGCCTGATCGGTCTTTCAGTGCCTGAGCCTCCGCGAGAAAGGCTTCTGCCATGGGCACACTGATTGCATTCAGGGCTGCTGGCCGGTTGAAAGTCATCGTTGCGATGCCCGTATCGGCGTCGAATTCGGTGGTTACCAATGAGTCTGACATGGTGGATGTTTCTCTCATCGTAGTGGGCCATGGTTTCACTATTTGTTCAGCGCCCTTCGGTGTCTGACAGGTAACAGGGTAGAAGGGTTTGCCCAATGTTGCCTGAATGGACTACTTTTAATCTGGATCGGGGATCTCCCGATGACAAGAAAAAACAACAACGACAATCATCTTCGGGCGTGAGATGGGTACCAGCAGGGCGTGTTCGCGAGCCTGTCTGCCCGGCGCCAGGGGTGCCGGGAGGTAATGTGAGCATCCTTGAGATCAGTAACCTGTCTCTCTCATTTGGTGGCGTCAAGGCGCTGCAGGATGTCAGTTTTCAGGTGCCTGAAAACACCGTCACGACCGTTATCGGCCCGAACGGTGCGGGCAAGACCTCGCTTTTTAACTGCATCTCCGGCTTTTACAAACCGCAGCAGGGCACCATTCGCTACCATGGCCAAGAGTTGCCGGGCAGTATCAAGCCGCCGAGGCGAGCCGCCCTTGGCCTTGCCCGAACCTTCCAGAACATAGCCCTGTTTCGGGGTATGACAGTACTCGACAACATCAAGCTTGGCGCCCATGTGCACATGAAGAGCGGACTGCTCAGTGCGCTGGTTTATTTCGGGCCGGCCCGCCGGGAGGAAATGGCTGTTCGCAGGGAAGTGGAAGAGCGGATTATCGACTTCCTGGAAATCGATCATATACGACGCCAGCCGGTGGCCAGCCTCTCATACGGGCTTCAAAAACGGGTTGAGCTTGCCCGGGCCCTAGCCATGCAACCAAAGGTGCTGATGCTGGACGAACCGGTGGCCGGCATGAATCGGGAAGAGAAAGAGGACATGGCCCGATTTATTCTGGATATCCGGGAAGAGTGGGGCATTACCGTGCTGATGGTAGAGCACGACATGGGCATGGTGATGGACATATCCGACCATATCGCGGTGCTGAATTTCGGCCAGGTTATTACCGAAGGCGTGCCGGCGGATGTTCAGAACAACCCCGAGGTGATCAAGGCTTATCTGGGCAACAGTGACATCGACAGTTTGCGAAGAAAGCTCAATCCAGAAGGGGAGGTTGCCTGATGGATTGGTTGTTCTTTGGTGAAATCAGCCTCGCCGGTTTGGCCATGGGCGGGCTATACGCCCTTATCGCGCTGGGGTTTGTGATCATCTACAAGGCCACCCGGGTGATCAATTTTGCCATTGGCGAGATCATGATGTTTGCCGCCTATCTGTTCCTGGCCTTTGCTGGTGGCATGGAGTTGTCACCATGGATTGCCCTGCCGCTGGCGGTGATCGGTGGCAGTATTCTGGGCGGTGTGATCGAGAAGACCATGATCCGGCCCATGCTGGGTGAGTCCCCCATCTCGGTGGTGATGGTCACCATCGGCATTGGCAGTATCCTTGTGGGCCTGGTGGAGTTCATCTGGACCGCCGATCCGCAGTTGTTGCCCCGTTTTCTGCCACGGGAGCCGGTGTTTATCGGCCCACTCTACCTCGCTCCAAAAATTGCCTACGGCTTTCTGATCGGTTCGGCCCTGCTCATTATTTATCTGCTTTATTTCCGCTTCTCCAGGGGTGGCGTGGCCCTGAGGGCAACGGCCTCGGATCAGGCGGCGGCCTATTCCATGGGCATTAACGTGCGCCGGGTATTCAACATGGCCTGGGTGTTTGGCTCTCTTGCGGCATCGTTGGCCGGTGTGTTGGTGGCCGCCACCGGCGGCCTCAGTCCGCAGTTCGGGATCATTGGTCTGAGTGTGCTGGTGGTGGTGATCGTTGGCGGCCTGGACAGCATTCTCGGTGCCCTGGTGGCTGGCGTGTTCATTGGCTGGCTGGAAACGGTTGCCGGTGCCTACCTCGGGGGCGAGTACCGTATGCCGGCAACATTCCTGGTGCTGGCGGTGATCCTGGTTATCCGCCCCTATGGCCTTTTTGGCACCCACGAAATAGAGCGAGTGTAAGATGCGCATCGGTGACGCGAAACAGAGTTACGAGGCCGATGAGGCAATCTGGACCAGCCAGACCCAAAAACTGTGGCTGGGTCTTTTCCTGCTGATTCTCATGGTGTTCCCGTTTGCCGTCGACTCTTACCTGCTGTACCTGGGCTGCCTGGTTGGCATTGCCGTAATCAGCACCACCGGCCTGAACATCCTGACCGGCTTTACCGGGCTGATTTCCCTGGGGCAGGCGGGGTTCATGGGCGTTGGCGCCTACACGGTGGCCTGGCTGTCCATCAACACCGGCCTGCCGTTCCCGGTCACTCTGGTGCTGGCCGGGCTTATGGCTGCTGCCGTCGGGATTCTGGTGGGCCTGCCATCACTGCGGGTCAAAGGCCTGTATCTGGCCATCGCCACCCTGGCCGCGAGCGTGTTCCTGCACTTCATTTTTGCCGAGTGGGAATCCGTCACCGGTGGCATGGGTGGCCTGAGCCTGGAGCCAGCTCACCTGTTCGGGCTGACGTTCCAGAGTGACTTCATGATGTATTTCATCATCGTGCCGCTGGCGGTGCTGATGGTGCTGGCGGCCCGGAATGTGTTCCGGACACGAATCGGCAGGGCCTTTATTGCCATTCGAGACCGGGATATTTCCGCCGAGATTCTCGGCATTAACCTTCTGCGCTACAAACTGATGTCGTTCGCGCTCAGCTCGTTCTACGCCGGCGTGGCCGGTGGCCTGTTTGCCTATTTCTACCGTGTGGTTACCCCGGAGAGCTTTCCGCTTTCCATGTCCATTTTCTATCTGGCGGCGGTGATCGTGGGGGGCATGGGCAATCTGTTGGGGGGCATCCTCGGTGCTGCTTTCATGACCCTGGTGCCGGAAGCGCTGAAACTGCTGACGGCGGCCCTGACTCCGTTCTACCCCAACGCGCCCGTGTTCATGTCGCCGATGCTGGAAATCATCTTTGGCGCCCTGATCGTGGGCTTCCTGATTTTTGAACCTCATGGGCTTGCGGAAATCTGGCACCGTATCCGTCGCTTTTTCCGCCTCTGGCCGTTCCGGAATTAATGGTTCTCTCACGGGAACCCGTGCAACACCAACAACAAGAAGCCGCAAGGAGAATGAACATGTTCAGAAACATCCTCAAAAAAGGTCGCCGGCTTGCCGGGCTTGGTAGCCTGGTTGCTGCGCTGACAGTCGCCGCGCCGGTGATGTCACAGGACAAGGAGCCCGTCGTGTTTGGCGGCTCCATACCGCTCTCCGGCGTGTTCGCGTTTGCCGGTATTCACATCCACGCCGGTCTGACCGACTACACCAACTGGATCAACAGCCAGGGGGGCATCAATGGCCACCCGGTCGAGTATGTGATGGAAGACACCGCCTATGAGGTGGATCGTTCGGTGGCGGCCTTCAAGAAAATTTCCGGTAGCAGTTCCCCGGCTACCTATTACGGCGACAGCACCGGTTTCATGAAAGCCATCGCCTCTGAGCTCAATAGCCAGGGCAATACTCTGATGAGCGGGGCGTCGTTCGCGACCGCGCTGACGGATAACGAGCAATACCCTTACCAGTTCATTCCCGGCCCGAACTATAGTCAGATGTTCGGCATCATTCTGGAGTACATCGCCACCCAGGGTGAAGGCGGTGATATGCCTACCGTGGCCTTTGTCTACAGTGATACCGAATTCGGTAAGGACCCCATCGAAAACGGCAAAGCCCGCGCGGGCGAGCTGGGCATCGAGGTTGTCGAGGAAATTGTGACCAAGCCCGGCAGTGTGGATGTGTCCGCCGAGGTTTTGAAGCTTCGCCGGGTGCGACCGGACTTTGTGGTGTTTCATGGCTACGTACTGTCGCCGATCAACGAGTTCATGGTTCAGATGCGCCAGATGGGCCTCGATACCCAGTTCATGGGCACCTTCTGGTCCTCGGACAAACTGATCATCGACAAGATGGGAGCGGATGCCGATGGCTACATGGGCGTAATGCCCTACAACTATTACGACAGCGAGGAAAGCGGGCCCATGCTTGAAGCCCTCCGTGCCCAGGCGGAGAAGAGCGATCCGGAAGCGGGCTACCGTCCCACTGGCTACATGCAGGGGTGGTTCAATGCCATGGTCTGGACAGAAGTGGTCAAGCGCACGCTCGATGCGGGGAAAGAACTGACCGGAGACAACATGGCGGAATCTCTTGCCTCGATTGAGGACTGGGATACTGGCGGCATTATCGGCATTCCGGTCACCGTGCGAAACATGTCCTTCCCGGTCGGCCGGATCTGGCGGGTGAATGCTGAAGAAGGCCGTTATGAGCCGGTATCGGACTGGATTCACCTCGACTGAGGGGCTGTATGGAAGCCTTACTGGAAATCGATAATATCGAGGTGGTCTACAACAAGTCGGTACAGGTTCTTCGGGGCCTGTCGCTGCGGGTGCCGGAGGGCGCCATTGTGGCGCTCCTCGGTTCCAATGGTGCGGGCAAATCCACCACGCTGAAGAGCGTCTCCGGCCTGCTGACCCTGGAAGACGGGGATGTGACCGCCGGGGAAGTACGTTTCCGGGGCAGGGATGTAAAGGGTACGCCTCCCGAAAAACTGGTGCGTAACGGACTCTTCCATGTCATGGAAGGCCGCCGTGTCTTTGAAGACCTCACGGTGGAGGAGAACCTGGTTGCCGCCACCTACGCACTCAGTGGCAGCAAGCCCTCGTTGAGCGACAGCTACGAGTTGGTCTATGACTATTTCCCGCGCCTCAGGGAACGCCGCAAGCAGTTAGCGGGTTACCTCTCCGGTGGCGAACAGCAGATGCTGGCTCTGGGCCGGGCGCTGATTGCCCAGCCGGACCTGATCATGCTTGATGAGCCGTCCCTGGGTCTGGCACCGCTGCTGGTGGAAGAGATTTTTACCATCGTGGCGCGGATCAACCGTGAACAGGGCACCGCGATTCTTCTGGTGGAGCAGAATGCGGCCGTGTCTCTGGCGATTGCCTCGTACGGTTACATCATGGAGAACGGCAAGATCGTGATCGACGGCCCGGCGGATAAGCTTACGGCGAACGAGGACGTTCAGGAGTTCTACCTGGGTGTGGGCGGCAAGGAAGGTGAAGCCCGCAGTTACCGCGATATCAAGCACTATAAACGCCGTAAACGGTGGCTGTCATGACAACACCTTCCCTACCTGATCTGACCTTGACTCAGATGCTGCGGGCCCATGCGCAAGAGCGGCCAGATGCCCTGGCCCTGCGTCAGAAAGACTTCGGTATCTGGCAAGCTTATTCCTGGCGGGACTACTACAATCGCGCCCGGCATTTTGGTCTTGGCCTCCGCGCCATGGGGTTGGAGGAGGGCGGCCATGTGGCCATCATCTCGGAAAATCGGGTGGAGTGGGTGATTGCCCAGATGGGGATTGGCATGGTTCGGGGCATCTGTGTTGGAGTGTACCCGACCAGTCCCTGGAATGAAGTGGCCTACGTTCTCGAACACAGCGATGCAAGCATTGTGGTGTGTGAGGATCAGGAGCAGACCGACAAGGTGCTGGAAGCCTGGCCCCAACTGCCCCAATTGAAGCACACCATTGCCATTGATATGAAAGGCCTTCGCTACTATCCAGAGCCCCCGGCGGCGTTCGAGGACATTGAGGCCAGAGGCCGGGAGTATGAAAAAGACCATCCCGGACTGGTGGATGAATTGCTGGATGGCCAGCGGATGGATGACACCGCACTGATGATCTACACCTCCGGTTCCACCGGACGGCCGAAGGGCGCGATGATCAGTTGGGGCAATCTTCACGCTGCCGCTCCCGGTCTTATTGAATTGCTGCAGGCGGACGATCGCGGTTCTAGCCTTTCCTACCTGCCTCTGTGCCATGTGGCGGAGCAGGCGGTAACCAACATTGCGCCGGTTTACGCAGGCAGCTCCGTCAGCTTTGGCGAGAGCCTGCGGACCGTTCAGGAGGATTTGCGGGAAATTGCGCCGACCTTTTTCCTGGGCGTGCCCAGAATCTGGGAGAAGCTGCACTCCGCCATCTATATCAAGGTCCAGGAAACAGGGCGTTTCCGCCGGGCATTGTTCGATTGGGCCATCCGCGCGTGTTCGCCTATGGCGACCAAATCCCGGGCGCAGTGGAGCCTGAAAGAAAAAGGCCTGTACAGCCTCAGTTACTGGCTGGTGTTCCGGGCCCTGCAGAATTTCATTGGCCTGCGCCGATGTACCATCGCGATGACCGGAGCGGCCCCCATTTCCACCGGGATTCTGGAATTCTTCCGGACCATTGGTGTTCCGCTGCTGGAAGTCTATGGCCAGACGGAAAGTACCGGCGTGGCAACCGCACAGCCGGTGGATGACGTGAAGCTGGGAACCGTGGGTGTCGCGATCGCCGGCGTTGAGGTCAAACTCGGTGATCAGAACGAGATCATTATGCGCGGTGGCAGCATGTTCAAGGGCTACTACAAGAGCGACGCGGCGACTGCTTCTACCCTGAAAGACGGCTGGCTGCATACCGGCGACGTAGGCGAGTGGCGGAATGGCCAGCTCAAGATTGTCGACCGGCTGAAAGACATCATGATCACCGCCGGCGGCAAGAACCTGTCGCCGACGGAGATTGAGAACACCATCAAGGCCAGCCCCTATATCAAGGAATGCATTGTGATCGGTGAGGCCCGGAAATACGTTTCCGCCCTGATACAGATCGATTTTGACACGGTGGCCAAGTGGGCCGAACAGCAACGGATTGCCTATACCACCTTCCGCAGCCTGACAGAACAGCAGCGGGTGAACGAACTGATCCAGGCCGAGGTGAGCAGGGGTAATGATCAGTTACCCCAAGTGGCACAGATCAAGCGTTTCCACCTGCTCACCAAAGAGCTCGACCATGACGACGATGAAGTGACAGCCACCATGAAGGTGCGCAGAAGCAACATCTATGAGAAGTATACGGATGTGATCGAGTCACTTTACGTTTGAACAAACCCGCGCTCTGCGACATGCCTCCAGCGCCTTGAGGGCGTCGATTTTCAGTGGGAGATTGAGCGCCCACTGAATATCCGTCCTCTCGAAGCCGATGTCCGCCAGCATCTCGTCATCTTCCTTCAGCAAAGGCAGGAACAGGCGACGAAAATGGTGCCTGCGCCGGAAGATTCTGACCCAGAACTCAACCGTTGCCATGAACGCCAGTGGCGGGGTGGCCGGCATGTAAAGCTCCAGCTCCGGGGGCTTGGCGGGGGCGTCTGGACGAAGCTGGGGGCGGCGAAAATCCTGATAATGGCTCATCGTTTCAATCTCCAGTTCAGTCATCAGTATGGGTGCCCTCGCGTGTTTGCGGGGGCATGGTTATCAGCATGCAACGTCACCTTTGATCAAACAAACGAAAAGATTTAACATCTGAGTTAAGAAAAATTGAAAGGTGGCTTATGAACAGTACCGAACTTGCGCCTAACCGCGAGGTTGGCCCGCTACTGGATACCGACGTATTGAGAACCTTCGTGGCCATTGCCGAGAGTGGAAGTTTCACCCGGGCCGCGAAGCAGGTTTTTCGCACCCCTTCGGCCCTGAGCATGCAGATCAAACGGCTCGAGGAAATTCTCGGTCATGTACTTTTTGTGCGCGAAGCCCGTCGCGTCCGGCTGACGCCCGAGGGAGAAGTGCTACTGGGGTATGGCCGGCGACTGCTGCGATTGAACGAGGAGGCTATCCGGCAGTTCCTCTCTCCCGTTTTGGAAGGCCGGGTCAGTTTGGGCACTTCAGACGATGTGGGCAGCCGTATCCTGCCGGGCGTACTGGCGCAGTTCGCGCGCTCGTATCCGGCGGTTCAGGTGGATGTCGTGGTTGGCTCCAGTCAGCAGAACCTGGACCGGCTCGATGCGGGAGAGCTGGATATGGTGCTGGTCACCATTGGCAATGAGGGGCAGGAGCGACGCGGTGAAGTTGTACACACCGAACCGTTGGTGTGGGCCGGCCGCGAAGGGGGTGTCGCTGCCAACCGGTCACCCCTGCCGGTGGCGCTTGCCAGCCATGGTTGCGTATGGCGCCGGGCAGCGCTGACGGCCCTGGATGACGCCCATATTTCCTATCGGGTTGCCTACACCTGCGATAATTGCTTCGGCCAGGAAGCGGCGATGTTGTCGGACCTGGCGGTTGCACCGTTCCCCGTCAGCCTGGTGCGCCCGCCGCTACGAAAACTCGACCGGGAAGGGCTGCCGGCGCTGGCGGAGTATCAGATTGCACTGGTGCGAAGTGGCAGCAACCCGGTCAACGACGCGCTGGCGGGGCATGTGAAGGATGCGTTTCTGGATTGGAGATGATCTCCGGAGATCTCTTGGTCTCAAGATGGTCATATCGATAAACATGTAATGTAATTGCTTCTTACAGTTCGTTGCCTTAACTGTACCTTAAGCTACTTATTTCCCCGATGGGTTGAGCATATATTGAGCAATGTGCTGCTTCATCCATCAGGGAGAGAATGTCATGTTTGGGCGCCATCGTATTGTGGAATTGACGGATCAGTTAACGGTCTCCAGGGGCGAACAGGAGAGGATTCAGCAAACCCTGAATGCCATTGCCTCCCAGATCGGGTATATCGAGTTCAGCCCTTCGGGAATTGTAGAGTCTGCCAATGATATCCTGCTATCCATTGTCGGGTACGAGCGCCAGGAGGTCATTGGCAAGCACCACCGGGCGCTGTGTGACTCAAGCTATACGGCGTCGTTGGAATACCAGCACTTCTGGGAGGATCTCGGGCGCGGTATCAAGAAACAGGGCACATTCCCCCGCTTTGCCAAGGATGGTCGGCGTGTCTGGCTGGAGGCCACCTATTTTCCCGTCACCGATGAGGACGGGAAAATCTTCAAGGTCATCAAACTGGCAACAGACGCGACTGCCGCCCAGGACAAAGTGGCGGATGATACCGCCATGCTTGATGCCCTCGACCGCTACATGGCCGTCATCAAGTTCACGCCCGACGGCACGATACTGGAGGCCAACGAGAACTTCCTGGCCACCACCGGCTACGCCAAGGACGAGATCATCCATCAGCACCACAGGATGTTCTGCTTTGATGATTTCTATCGCGATAACCCTGACTTCTGGAAGCGGTTGGCCCGTGGTGAGAGTTTTTCAGGGCAGTTTGAGCGCAGGGACAGGAACGGCAAGAGTATCTGGCTGGAAGCCACCTACAGCCCTGTTCTGGATGCTGGCGGGCAGGTATACAAGGTGATCAAATTCGCCTCGGACATTACCGCGCGGGTGAACAACGCCCGCGAGGCAGCCGACGTGGCTGCCGCCACTTCCGAGGAGACCTCACAGATTGCGGCTGAAGCTACCCGTGCCCTCAACCTTGCGGTGGAAACCTCGGCATCGGCTCTGGCTGAGGTGGCCAGCGCCACGGAGGTAAGCCGGGATCTGGAAACCCAGGCCGAGCAGATTGGCAGTATTGTCAGCACCATTCGCTCTGTGGCTGAGCAGACCAACCTGTTGGCCCTGAACGCTGCCATCGAAGCCGCCCGTGCCGGCGAAATGGGGCGGGGGTTCGCAGTGGTAGCCGACGAGGTACGTAAACTGGCGGCAAAGACCGCTGAATCCCTGGAAGAAATTTCCACGGTAGTGGGCAAGAACAGCCACTTGATCGAGTCCCTGCGCGCGAATATGGACGGGGTGTCAACGCTTTCACGCCGCAGCTCGGATGAAATCTCCGGCATTGCTACCGGTATTCAGCAGGTGGAAAAGGGCATGACGGATCTGGCGGCGGTGGTGGCGCGGTTGAGTAATGAGCAGTAAACAAAAATGCCCCTACGCGAGGGGCAGAAGGTCAAAACGATAATGCCGTGTGGAGCGGTGCCGGGCCAGGTATGTGAAGGAAACGTTCCTGGATCTGAGATGATGCAGCTGGTTAACGCAGGGCCTGGATCACTTCCTCAATCTGCAGGCGGATGCTTTGAAGTCCACCTCCGGACAGGTACCACAGCCCCGGCGACAGGATCGTTACATCGGGCTTGTCCATGCCGGCCGCCTCCAGTTGACCAACCAACGTGGCCTTTTCCAACCCCGGCTGGCCGATGGACGCGCTGCGATCCACTACCAGCACGGCATCCGGCGCCATGGCGGCAATCACCTCGGGTGTCAGCGGCGTGAAGGTACGGGGTCCTCGGGTGAAGGTTTCCGTACCCTCGGGAATCTCCGGTGATGAAAGCCCCAACAGGTCGGCAACCACCGGTTCGTGCCTCAGGCCGTATTTGCCGTCATTGTGGGTGATTACCAGCACTTGCGGCGAACCTTCGATGGTCTGCTTTTGCGTTTCCGCGTAATGCCAGAGCCCGTCCAGGGCCTTTTCGGCACGATTGGTTGCGTTGAATCGGGCGGCCAGTTCCAGCACCCGGGTGTTAACGCCTTCCGCGAAATCACTCTCGGGCAGACCGACGTTCACAACCTCAATGCCCTCCGCCACGTCATCAAGCATGTCGCCCTGGCGACCGGTGATCAGCACCAGGTCCGGTTTGAGGTTGCCGATGACCTCAAGGTCCGGCGATTTCAGGCCGCCGGCGTCAGGGTAGTCGTCACTGGCGTACTTTGACAGGTAGCCCGGCAGGCTCTGCTTGGGAACGGCGAGGACATGGTCGCCGAGATCGAGGGCCTCGAGGGTATCCAGGCTGCCGTGGTTGAAACTGATGACGCCGGGGCTGGCATTGCTGGCGATTGCAGTGGCGGGAAGTGCCAGGGTGGCGCCTATGGTGGCCGCAAGGGCCATGCGTTTAATGAGCGTCATGGAGTCTCCTGATGCATTTTCTCAGATGGGAATGAGTATCATGCACAAAAGGCTACCACGGTGTTTCGGGAAAGTGTTTGCACGCGTCGTTCCGGAAAATGCAACGCTTTGCAGGCTTCACGCTGCCCGTCGGTTACACCAGGCGGAGGGCAGGGATTCCCGCAAATGTGCCAAGAAGGCCCGGGTGCGTCTTGGCAGGCTGCCGTAAGGATAGAGCAGCCAGATGGACAGCGATGGCCCCTGCCATTCCGGCAGGCACAGTTCCAGGGTTCCCGGGTGGGCCTGCAGGCGGCGCTCCACCATCCAGTGGGGCATCAGCCCGAGGCCGCTTTGGCGGACAATGGCGTCGCCCTGCAGGCAGAACTGGTCGAACCGCAGGCAAGAGGCCGCTGGTTGCAGGGGATAACTGCCGTGGACACTGTGGTGAAGGGTGAGTGGCCGCGCTCCCTCACGCTGGCCCAGCAGGTCCACCCAAGTGTGGTGTTGCAGGTCTCCGGGAGTCTGCGGCCGCCCCCGCTTTTCGAGATACTCGGGGTGGCCGTATATGCCCTGGCTCAGTGAGCCCAGTCGCTCCTGGCGCAGCCGGTTCTCCCCGGGCTCGCCGAGCCACAGGCAGATGCCGTCCGTCTGGTCGTCCGGTGTCTCTGTCTGGGTGTGCACCCGGACGTTGACGTTGCTATGCCGTGCCAGGAATGTTTCCACTACCTGCGCAAACCAGCCCCGGATAAACGCCTCATGGGAGCGCAGCACCAATTCGCCCGTAATCACCTCGTGCAACTCGTTCAGCGCCTCCGACCCCTGTCTGGCCAGGCCCAGTATCTCGTCGCAGTAGCGGTAGAACACGTGCCCGGCTTCGTTGGGGATCAACTGGTTGGATTCCCGCCGGAGCAGGGATTGCCCCACGCCCGCTTCCAACTGCCGGATTCGACGGCTGAGTGTGGATTTGGGCAGGTTCAGTTCACGAGCGGTCAGGCTCAGGCTGCCGGAGCGGACTACAGCGGCGAAGGCTTCGAGTTCTTTCAGGTCATACATGACGGGAGGGTTCCACTTTTTGCAACAACGCGTACCAGAGTATCACCTTATTAAAGCTAATGCGAAGTATTATCATTCTCGCACTTTTTAAGCCAGATAAGGTGCACCCATGAGCGACTCATTCCCCGTTTTCCGCAGATGCCTGGCACGGCCAACGGCAGTGCTGGCCGTGTCCCTCAGCGCGATGCCATTGTTGGCCGAGGAGCCGCACGAGCTTGATGAGCTGGTGGTCAGTGCCACCGGTTACGAGCAGGAACTGACGGATGCACCGGCGTCCATCAGTGTCATTAACCGGGAAAAGATCGAGCGTGGCGCTTACAAGGACATTACCGATGTACTCCGTGATGTGCCCGGGGTGATTGTGACCGGGGGCGGTGCCGGCGACAACGGTGCTGATATCACCATGCGGGGCATGCCGGCTTCCTATACGCTCCTGCTGGTGGACGGTAAGCGGGTATCCAGCCGGGAAAGCCGCCCCAACGGCAGTGCGGGTTTTGAACAGGACTGGTTGCCCCCGATGGGAGCGATCGAGCGGATTGAAGTGATTCGCGGGCCTATGTCGACCCTCTACGGTTCCGACGCCATTGGCGGTGTAATCAACGTGATCACCCGCAAGGTTCCCGAGTCTTGGAGCGGTGAGCTCCAACTAGATACCGTCCTGCAGGAAAACCAGGACTCCGGCAATATTTTCCAGACCAATTTCCACGTAGGCGGTCCGCTGGTGTCCGATCTGCTCGGCCTGCAGATATATGGCCGGCAATACAACCGTGAGGAAGACCGGATTATCAATGGCTTCGAGGAAAAGGAATTGCAGAGCGTGACCGGCCGCCTATCCTTCACCCCCAACCAGGACCACGACATCGTGCTGGAATCCGGTATCGTGGATCAGCGCCGGCGTTCGTTTGTGGGTGTGTCCGGGCCCGTGGATGGCTGCCGCGGTGGTTGTACGGATTCCGACAGCAGTCACTTCCGCGAATATTACGCTCTCTCTCATACCGGACGCTGGCAGCTGGGAACCACGAACTCTTACGTTCAGCAGGAGTCGGTGAAGAACGAAGGCCGTCAGATGGAAATCACAAACACGACTGCCAAGAGCAGTCTGGTGGTGCTACTGGGTAACCATATGGTGACCGTCGGCGCGAGTTATGAAAAGGAGGCGCTGGACGACCAAACGTCGAACCAGATATCGGACCTGACAGAGGTGGAAGGCGACAAGTGGGCGTTTTTCACCGAAGACGAATGGATGCTGACCGAGGATTTCGCTCTTACCGGCGGAGCTCGACTGGATGAAGACGAGAACTACGGTAGTCATGTCAGTCCACGGCTATACGGCGTTTGGCAGATGGCGTCGCGCTGGACACTGAAAGGCGGTGTTTCAACCGGTTTCCGTTCACCAAACCTGCGTGAAACGGTACCTAACTGGGGGCAGACCAGCCGTGGTGGCGATGTCTATGGCAACCCGGACCTGGAACCGGAAACATCCCTCAACAAGGAAATGTCCGTTCACTATACGGTTCCCGGCGGGATGCGTGGCAATGTGACCGTATTCCACAACGACTTCGAGGACAAGATTACGCGGATTGCCTGCCCGATCGACATCTGTGACGCCGGCCCTAACCAGTTTGGTTCCGACCCCACCTACCGCGTCAACGTGGATGAGGCCGTCACCCAGGGCGTGGAAGTGGGCTTTAACAGCCCGATTGGCACAGCACTGGAAGCCAGCGCCAGCTACACCTATACCGACTCTGAGCAGAAGAGCGGCGAATATGAGGGAGAGCCGCTGACTCAACTGCCGGAACACCTGGCAACGCTGTCACTGAACTGGTTCCCGACCGACCGGCTCTCGCCCTGGATCAAGGCCACCTATCGTGGCAAGGAAAGCCAACCTAACACCGGCCCCTCCCAGGATGCCCTGATTGCACCGTCCTACACCATCCTGGACACCGGCCTGGGCTACCAGTTAACCGATAACGCCCAGATCAAGGCAGGGGTATACAACCTGTTTGACAAGGAAATTACCGACGAAGAGTACGGCCTGGTTGAGGACGGTCGCCGTTACTGGCTGGCCCTGAATATCGGCTTCTGAATTTTTTAAACACCTTTTGCGGAGAACTGATGACCATGACCAATCTCTACCGCCCACTGATGCGCCTGATGACCATGGCGGCCTGCATTGCCGTCCTGGGCCTGGCAACACGGCTGGCCGACGCGGATCCTCGCTCCATCGAGACGAAGTATGGCCCCGTGCAAGTCGATGGCACGCCAACGCGAATCGTCACATTGTATGAGGGTGCCCTGGATGCGGCGATTGCCTCCGGTGCCAAGCCGGTAGGAGCGATCATCACCCGGGGTGGCACCTCGGTAGCGGAATACATCCAGCCCCTGGCTGGCGATATCCAGATTGTGGGCACACCCGGCGAGACCAATATGGAAGCGGTGATCGCCCTACAACCGGATCTCATCCTGGCCTCCGCGCGGACCAACCAGCAACAGTATGAACTGCTGTCGGCCATCGCCCCCACGGTGGTGCCGGATGTGACGCCGTACCAGAGCGATTCCTGGATTCAGGAAACCCGGCTGTTCGCCAGGGCGCTGGGAAGGGAAGCGCAGGGCGAGGCCGCCATCCGCAAGGTGAGGGACCGTATCGCTGAGGTTTCTAAGCAGGTTAGCGCCAATGTGCCGGAAGGCGAGCGTAATGCCTCCGTGGTTCGCTGGATGCCCCAGGGCGCGCTGGTGATGGCCTCGGGTATCTTCTCGGCCACCCTGGTGGAGAGTGTCGGTTTTGACGTCAACGACAGTGACCTGGTGAAGGAAGGACGGCCTCATAGCCATCCCCTGAGCGAGGAAAACCTGTCTATGATCGATCAGAGCTGGCTGTTCCTGGCGACCTTGAACGCCGATGGCCAGGAAGCTCTGGAAGCTGCCAGGCGATCCCCGGCTTTCAACCGCCTGCAGGCCGTTGAGAGCGGGCAGGTGGTGCCGGTGGATGGTCAGATATGGACCAGTGCCTCCGGTCCCCTGGCCGCCGGCGAGATCCTGGACACCCTTGAAGCGGCAGTTGGCAGATAGATTCCTTACCACGGTTTTGCATACACAGATAGCCTTGCCCCATAGCCTTCGTACGAAGGCTTTTGGGTTTTCCGTACTGGTGATGGCGATCATCAGTCTGGCGAGCCTTGTGTTAGGTGCCGGGCCCGTGGCGCCCGGAGATGCCCTGGCGGTGTTGGTGGGCGAGGGCAGTGAGGAAGCCCGGTTCGTACTTATGGAACTGCGCCTACCCCGGCTGGCGGTGGGAGTCACTACCGGTCTGGCTCTTGGCGTGGCTGGCGCCCTGCTGCAGGCGATGACCCGTAATCCGTTGGCGGAACCGGGGCTGCTCGGTGTCAGCGCCGGCAGCGCCTTTGCGGTGTCGCTGGCGATCTTGCTTGGGGCGAGCACGGTCACACTGACAACCCTGGTGGCCCAGGCCGGTGCCCTGGGCGGTTGCTCCCTGGTGATTGCCGCATCGCGGATGAAAGGGCTGGGTAATGATCCGATCCGTCTGGTGCTGGCGGGCGCCACCCTGTCCGGTCTGCTGCTGGCCATGACCTCCCTGCTCATGTTGGTGGACCAGCGGGCCGCGGATGAGATTCGCTTCTGGGTCACCGGCAGCATTGCCGGCCGGCAGTGGTCGCAACTGACTACGGCCCTGCCTTCGCTGTTGCTGGCGGGAGCAATGGTGGTGGCGGTGGCGCAACCCCTGGCTTCTCTGACGCTGGGTGAAAGGGTGGCCGCCGGTCTGGGCAACCATCCGGGCCGAATCCGCTTGCTGGTGGTGCTTGCCGTGGCGTTGTTGGTGGGTGGAGCAACGGCTTTGGCCGGGCCTTTGGTCTTCGTGGGTCTGGTAGTGCCGTTCCTGGCCCGCGCACTGGCCGGCGCGGACATTCGCAAGACCTTGTGGCTTTGCCTGCCCCTCGGCCCTTCCGTGGTGCTGCTGGCGGATACGGTATCCCGGTTGTTAGCGGCGCCCGCTGAATTGCCACTGGGGGTGGTCACCGCCTTGATCGGTGCACCGGTGCTGTTGGCTATTGTCCGAGCCCGGAGGATGCCCACACTATGAGAAGCCCAATGTTGTTCAACCGGTCCGCCTCCTGCACCCCGCCTCCCGGCTATTGGCAATGTCTGTTGCCGGGGAAGGGAGAGGGTTTGGGGCGCAACCTGCTGTTCAACCGCCGGGCAACGCTGGTCAATCTGGCGTTGATGTTCGGTTTGGCGCTGTGCGGGATCACCAGTCTTTCCCTCGGCACCGTTAACCTGGAAATCCAACAGGTGCTGCAAGCATTGATGGGGAACGGGGACCCGGTGAGTCGTTTCGTCATCGGGGAACTTCGGCTGCCACGGCTGCTGGCGGCGACATTGACGGGTGCCGGTTTCGCGCTGGCGGGTTGCCTGATGCAGACCCTGGCCCGCAATCGCCTGGCAACGCCGGGCATCATCGGCATCGATAACGCCGCCACGGCCTTTGCGGTGGCTTCCGTTGTCGGAACCGGTATCAGCGTGGCACCCCCGATGATGGCGCTGGCCGGTGCTGCTACGGCAACCGCGCTGGCCTTCGGCCTGTCTGGCGCCAGCGGCACCCGGGGTTATCGCTTTATCATTACCGGCCTGGGTATCGGTGCCATTGCCGGTGCCATGACCCAGTTCATGCTCAGCCGTGTGGCCATAGACGATGCCAATGCCGCCTATCCCTGGACGGTGGGTAGCCTGAACGCCCGGGACCCCTTGGCCACGCAGATTCTGGCAGGTGGTTGTCTGTTGGCCTGGCCCCTGTGCCTGATGCTCGCCCGCGGGCTGACAACGCTCCAGCTCCCGGATGCCGTTGCTATTGGCCTGGGCCGGCGCCCTGGGCGTATCCGGGCGGGCTGCCTGGTGGTGTCGGTGCTGCTGACCGGGCTGGCGGTGGCCGTGGCCGGCCCCGTCGGGATGGTGGCGCTGATTGCCCCGGAGTTTGCGCGGGCGCTTAACCGCGCCGGCTATGTGCCGCTGCTGGCTTCGGCGCTGATCGGAGCTATCGTGATGGTGTTGGCGGACCTGGCGGGGCGAGTGATGCTGTCGCCCCTTGAGGTGCCGGTAGGCATTGTCACCGCGCTCGCCGGCAGCCCCTACCTGCTGTGGATTTTATTGAAACGACCTTCCGGACACCTGCAATGACCGATAATGCATTCGCCGACATAAGCCCAGAGACGAAAGTCGACCGCCTGGCCGCGACAGAGCTGGCCATGGCCCATGGCCACCATCGGGTCATCGACGCGCTGAACCTGTCGCTCCCCAATGGTAAGGTCACGGCCATCGTTGGCCCCAACGGCTGCGGAAAATCCACCCTGCTCAATGGCCTGGCGCGGATTCATCGGCCTCGCGCCGGTGCCGTGTTGCTCGATGGCCGGGATATCCTGACACGGCCGTCCCGCGAGGTGGCCCGCAAGCTGGCGCTGCTGCCCCAGGAAACCTCGGCACCGGAAGGTATGACCGTGCTCGACCTGATCCGCTTCGGCCGCCAGCCCCACCAGGACTGGCTCAGGCAGTGGTCCCCGGAGGACCAGGCGGCGGTGCAACAGGCCCTGGAAGCGGCAGATATGGCCGAGCTTGCGGACCGGGCGCTGGACACGTTGTCCGGAGGGCAGCGCCAGCGGGCCTGGATTGCCATGAGCATTGCCCAGCAAACTCCGCTGCTGTTGCTGGATGAACCCACCTCGGCGCTGGACCTTGGTCACCAGGTGGAAGTGTTTGAACTGATCCGCAACCTGGCCGGGGCCGGCAAGACCATCGCCATGGTGGTGCATGATCTTGTCAGCGCCTGTCGCTACGCTGACTACCTGGTGGCCATGAAGGAAGGGGAGATTGTTGCCGAAGGCCGTCCCGCAGAGGTGGTGACGCCGGAACTGCTCCGGTCCCTCTATCACATCACCTGCGAACTGATGGAAGACCCAATCACTGGCGCACCCTTGCTGGTTAATATCCAGCGTGCGCCGGAGTCCCGATAAACCTGACCACACCGGCCACCAGGCCGGTGTCCGTAAATAAGGAAAACCCTATGAAAACACGCACCGCTCATGTGTTGACGCCCAACGCCGACCGCTATATTGCCCGCCTGTGTCGACATTTCAGCCACAAGGTTCCGGCAAGCTGGGAAAAACAGCAGGGTGAAATCCGGTTTCCCATGGGCACCTGCCATTTGCATGCTTCGGATACAACGCTGCGACTGCGATCAGACGCGAACGACAACAACAATCTGGAGCAACTCTGTCAGGTGGTTGGATCCCACCTGGAGCGTTTCGCGGCCGGTGCAAAAGAGGCGGAAGAATTGACCGTCGTCTGGGGCGAGACCAGCGACTCTGGAACCGAAGGAGAGGCCACCAATGGATAATCGGATACAGGCCGTTCTCGATGTGTACCACGACCGGATCAATGAGGAGAGAACGCAGCCGCGTACAGAGCCACCGGGTGGTCGCGATGGCGGCCAGGACATGCGCATGCGAGCCGTGGGGTCAAAAACCGGGGAACTGCTTAACATACTGGCCAGGAGCCTTGAAGCCCCCCGCATACTGGAAATTGGTACCTCCTTCGGATACTCCGGCATTTGGCTGGGAGAGGCGGCGCGGGCTAGTGGTGGCCGGCTGATCACCATGGAAATGCACGAGTATAAGTCGCGGTATGCGCAGAAAATGGCTGCGGAGGCCGGGCTGGCGGACTTCATCGACTTCCAGGTGGGCGATGCGGTGGCCCTGATTGAGCAACTGCAGGGTGGCGTGGATTTCGTTCTGCTGGACCTGTGGAAGGACCTCTACGTACCCTGCCTTGAGGCTTTCTATCCGAAGCTTAACCCGGGTGCGATCGTAGTCGCGGACAACATGATTCGCCCTGCCAATACGGGTGTGGAAGCATACGCCAGGGCAATCCGTGCCAAACCGGGTATCAGTAGTGTCATGTTGCCGGTGGGCAGTGGGCTGGAAATCAGCCGCTTGGCGACTGCGGGAGAGTGAAGACCACGATTGCCAGCAAAGCGTAAAGGTTACGTAAAATCGCTGGCAGGCCATACTACGCCACCGCGTTATTCCCCATAATCCACCTGAACTTTCCAGACTTTCACCCAGGCCTTCCGCCCTTCTCGCCCCGGGAAGGGTTGGCTGAATGGATCTCTCTTGCGAGGTATGTATGGCTTCACCGGCTGTTGTGGTTTCCCGCCGAAAACACATCTGGTTTCTGTTGATTGTGGTGCTGGTTACTGCGGTTGCTGTTGGTGGCTGGTGGTTCCAGAGTGACCGTCAGCCGAATCAGAATCTGCTGACGGTGTCGGTACAGCGTGGGGACCTGGAAGACCTGGTGACCGCCACCGGCGTGCTGCAGCCACGGGATTATGTGGATGTGGGCGCCCAGGTGTCCGGCCAGCTCGAAGTGCTTCACGTGCGGATCGGGGATGACGTCAAAGAGGGAGACCTGCTTGCGGAAATTGACCCCACTCTCTATGTCGCACGGGTGGACGCCACTCGCGCCCAGTTGCGCAACCAGAAAGCCCAGTTGATGGAACGCAAGGCCCAACTGACCCTGGCGGAACTGCAGTATCGTCGGCAACAGAACCTGTTGCGGGAAGAGGCCACCAGCCGTGAAGCGGCGCAAACCGCCGAAGCCACCCTGCAGTCCGCGCGGGCTCAGATTGAGGCCATCAGTGCCCAGATTGAACAGACCGAATCCACCCTTCGCGCAGAAGAAGCCAATCTGGAGTACGCACGGATCTATGCCCCAATGGACGGCACCGTGGTGTCCATTGAAGCGCGGCAGGGCCAGACCCTGAACGTGAACCAGCAGGCACCGATATTGATGCGCATTGCCGACCTCTCCGCCATGACCGTGGAAGCCCAGGTGTCGGAAGCGGACATCGGCAAACTGACACCCGACATGCCGGTATACTTCACCACTCTGGGTAGTCAGCAACAGCGCTGGGAGAGCCGGCTCGACCGGCTAGAGCCCACCCCGGTGGTGGAGAACAACGTGGTGCTGTACAACGCGGTGTTCGAGGTTCCCAACCCCGAAGGCCGGCTGATGACGCAAATGACCGCCCAGGTGTTTTTCGTCAACGCCGAGGCCAGGGGGGCCTTGCTGGTGCCGGTGACAGCCCTTAACGGGCGGGGCCCGGGTGCCACCGTTCAGGTACTGGGCAGCAATGGGCAGCCGGAGCAGAGGGCAGTAACCGTCGGTGTTACCAACCGGGTGCAGGCGGAGATTGTGGATGGCCTGGAAGAGGGCGACCGGGTTGTCAGCAGCCCGCGCGGTGCTGGCGGTAAAAGCAGCGAAGGTGGCCCGCGCCGGATGCTTGGCATGAGGATGTAGGCATGTCCCAGCCAATGATAGAACTGCGGGATATCACCCGCACCTACTACAACGGCGAAGTGGCGGTGCCGGTCTTGAGGGGCATCAACCTGTCGATTCACCGGGGCGAGTTCGTGGCCATTATGGGGGCGTCGGGTTCTGGCAAGTCCACCCTGATGAACATCCTTGGCTGCCTGGACCGGCCGTCGACTGGCGAGTACCGCTTCGATGGGCGGGACGTGTTCAGCCTGGACAGCGACGGCCTTGCCCGATTGCGTCGGGAATCCTTCGGTTTTGTATTTCAGAGTTACAACCTGCTACCCGGTATTTCCGCCAGTGAAAACGTGGAAATGCCTGCCAGTTACGCCAGCCTCAAGTCCCGCGACCGTCAGGCCAGGGCTGCGAAACTGTTGCAGCGACTGGGGCTTGATGAGCGCATGGGCCACAAGCCCGGCCAGCTGTCCGGTGGCCAGCAGCAGCGAGTGTCCGTTGCCCGTGCATTGATGAATGGCGGCGAGATTATCCTGGCGGACGAGCCGACGGGGGCTCTGGACAGCCACAGTGGTCGGGAGGTTATGGCACTGCTGAAGGAGCTGTCTGCAGAAGGCTATACCGTCATATTGATTACCCACGACAGCAACGTGGCGGAACATGCCCATCGCCAGATCGAGATTGCCGATGGCGAGATCGTCAGCGATCCGGGTAGCGCTGGGTCGCTCTCGGATGCGTCATTGCAACGTCAACCCCTGGCGCACAGGCCGTCCCTCGCCAGGGAGCTCTACCAGGGTGCCCGCACCGCCATCCGCTCAATGACCGGCAACCTGTTCCGTACCGCCCTGACGTTGCTGGGCATCGTGATTGGCGTGGCCTCGGTGATTACCATGCTGGCCATTGGCGACGGTGCCCGGGAATCGGTGGTGGATCGGATCAGCGCCATGGGCAGCAACCTGCTGCTGGTTCGCCCCGGAGCTCCGGGGCAGCGACGGGGTGGCTGGAATATCGCCACCCTGGTGCCTGAGGATGTTCATGCCATCAACACCCTGCCCAATATCACCGCCGCCATTCCGGAACTGACTGGCAGCCAGACCCTGAGATACGACAACGCAGACCACCAGGCGGAAGTGAATGCCACCTCCTGGCAATTCCCGATGGCACGCCAATGGCCGGTGGCTCGGGGTAGTTTCTTTAGTGAAGCGGATGAGGGGGAATACGCGCCAGTAGCGGTGCTGGGCAAGACTGCGTCCGAAGCGCTGTTCGGCGAGGCAGACCCGGTCGGGCGCTATATCCTGATGAACAATGTGCTGTTCCAGGTGATCGGCGTTATGAGTGAACGCGGTGCCTCGCCCATGGGGCAGGACCAGGACGACGTGGTGCTGGTGCCCTACACCACCGGCAGCATGCGGATCTTCGGCCAGCGCCACCTGCGCAACGTCACCATTGCGGTGGACGATACCTCGCTGATGGATGAAGTCCAGGCCCAGGTGCATCAGTTATTGCTGCAGCGCCACGGCGTAGAGGATTTCCAGATTCGCAACATGGCCTCGCTGATCGATACCGTTTCCGAGACTCAGGATACCTTTACCTGGCTACTGGGCTCGGTGGCCGCTATCTCCCTGCTGGTAGGCGGTATCGGCGTGATGAACATCATGCTGGTCAGCGTGACCGAGCGCACCCGGGAGATTGGCATTCGCATGGCTACCGGTGCCCGCGCAAGGCACATCCTGCAGCAATTCCTGCTGGAGGCCCTGGCGGTTTCGGCGCTGGGCGGCGTGATTGGTGTTGGGTTGGGGCTGGGCGCAGCGGCCGTGGTGGCCCATTTTGGAACACCGGTAAGCTATTCGCTGTTGCCGGTATTGCTGGCGTTCGGATGTGCGTTTGGTACCGGCCTGTTGTTCGGTTTCCTGCCGGCGCGCAAGGCCGCGCGGCTGGACCCGGTGGCCGCATTGGCGACGGAATAAGGTGTTGTTGAATGTCGATTGATATCAGAAAGAATTCGTTCCGTGCGCTGGTCCTGGCGGTGGCAGCCGTCACCCTTTCTGGCTGTGCCACGACCTCCCCGATCGACCGGCCCGAGCTGGCGATAGGGGAGGCCTGGAACGCCCCGGAAGTCGTCACCGTAAACACCGTGCCGCCAGACTCGCTCTGGTGGCAGGCCTTTGGTTCGGCGGAGCTGGATCGGTTGATCCTGCAGGCGTTTGAACAGAGCCCGGACCTGGCCGCCATGGCCGAGCGGGTGTTCCAGGCAGAGCAGCAGGCGCGCATTGCCGGCAGCAGCCTATTGCCCTCGTTGAACCTGAACGGCAGCACCGGCGCCCGGTTGACCGATGGAGAGGGTACATCCCGGCGCAGTGAATCCACCTCCGCCACCCTGAGCGCCAATTACGAGCTGGATGTCTGGGGCAACCTTGCCGCCAGCCGGGAGGAAGCGGAAGCCTCTTTCCGGGCGACGACGTTCGATTACGACACCGTTCGCCTGACCCTAGCCAGCAGCGTAGCCACCACCTGGTTCCAGTTGCTTGCCCTGGAAGAGCAACTGCGGGTGGCACGGGAAAACCTGGATATTGCTGAGCGCACCGAGCAGATCGTGGGCGCCCGTTACCGCAACGGCGCCGCCAGCCGGGCGGAACTGTTGCGCCAGCAGACGGAAGTGCTGAATCAGAGAGCCGGTCTGGTGCCGCTTCAATTGCAGTACCGGCAAACCCGATCCGCGCTCGCTGTCCTGGTGGGTGTCTCGCCCCTGGGGTTCAATATGGATACCGCTGATAAAACACTGCTGGCCATGGTGCTGCCTTCCGTTGATGCCGGCGTGCCATCCGATCTGCTAATCCGGCGGCCGGACCTGGCCAGGGACGAGGCCCGGCTGCAGGCGGCGGATGCCAATGTGGAACAGGCCCGCACCGCCTTTCTGCCGTCGGTCTCCCTTGGGCTCAGTGCCGGTGCCAGCAGCGCTGACTTGCTGACCCTGGTAAACCCGGTGGAAACCGCCGGCTGGACAATGTCGCTGGCCCAGACCCTGTTTGACGGCGGGCGCCTCGACGCCCAGCAAGCGATTAGCGAATCCCAGCGGCTGGAACTGGTGGAAAGCTACCGCAGTGCCATACTCATCGCGCTTCAGGAAACCGACGACGCCCTGGACCGCGTGCAGACCAGCCAACACCGGGAAGAACTACAGCAAACCATCAACGAACGTGCCGCCCGCACCCTGGAGCTGACCGAACTGCGTTACCGGGAAGGCAGCGATGAACTAATGACCCTGCTGGATGCCCAGCGCACCCTGTTCCAGACCCGTGACCAACTGGTGCAACTGAGGCTGGCCAGGCTGGTGGCAACGGTGGATCTGTATAAGGCGTTGGGGGGTGGCTGGAAGGGTAGGTATCGGAATGAGGTGGCTCTGGACTCGCATTAGACGGAGGAACCCATGAAGCAGGGAATAATCCTGCCAACCATGATGAGCCCCATTGTTAGTCGGATATCCCTTTTTTGTGGGTACTCCTACCGCCACATACGCGGGAGCACGTCGGGTTGGCTCGCACTTCTTCTGTGCCAGACCACCATAAAAATGTGTCCCAAGATTATGGCGAGCAACACCCATCCGAGCCAGCTGTGAAGCAGATCTCCCGGAGCGACCATTCAGGGGGTCTCGTCTCCCTCAAACCCTGAGAAAAGCGGAATGCCGAATGGCTCGAAGGATTTTCCGGAGCCATATTGCCGAAGCAGAGCCAGTCCGGGAACAATAACCAGGAGCATATACAGTGCAATGTGACCGGCCTTTGCAGCCGCGTTTACGGATTGTGGCCGACGAGAGACGTTCATCAATGCCCATAGGACGCGGACGAAAATCAGCACGAAAAGCAGGAGACCAAGCGGTTTATGGGTAGCCCAGAAGAATTCCTCGACAGCAGTATCGCCCAGAAGAAAGTGCGCCCCTGCGCTGAGGAATTGCCAGAGGATTAGAAGCGCCATGCCCCAGTGAAGAACTCTACTTACACGTCCGTAACGATCAGTGTCGTCAGCCATTGTCATCAGTGATCTCCTTTAATCCTGCAAACAAGGCTATCGCAACGCCGATGGTTGTCAAATACGCCCGTCTTAATCTCACCTTGGAGGTTTGATGCATGCTAACCTCCTATGTTCCGAAACCCAAAGAACGCAGGTTCTCACCAAAGCCGACAGGCAACCAACATGTGAGACAAAAAAGCCCCTAAAAAAGCCCCTACAAGAGGGGCAGAAGGTCAAAACGATAACGCCGTGCGGAGCGTTGCAGGGCCGGGTCCCGGCCCTGCTGCCCGGTCAGAACTTCACGCGCAGACCGGTGGTTACGATGGTGATGTCCTCGTATTCCGGGTTGTAGCAGGTTCTTCCGGAAGTGGTGCACCATTCGGCGCGCTCGAAGCTGTGTATCTTGGCGCCACCGTAGACGTCGAACATGTCCGTGGGGCTCCAGACGTAGCCAACCCCGATCACGGAACCTTTCTCGTCTTCCTTGTTGCGGTCGCGGTTCTCACCGTAGTGAATGTCGAACGCGTGCTGGCGATTCGGGCGATAGCCCAGTTTGACGTAGCGGAACTGTCCCAGTTCCGAGTTCGTTGCATCAAACGTGTCCGTTGCCTCCTCTTCCGTCAGTTCCTGGGCCCGGTTAACCGCTGCTAAAGACAGGTTCAGGCCGGTATTGCTGTGAAAGTACGAGACCGAACCACCGTAGATGTTGACGTCTTCTCCGTCTGAGCCACCCGGGTCCTCATTGTTCTGGGTCGCACGGGAATAGCCCACGCCGACCAGCATGCGGCCGCCCGGCACCCGGAGGCCGGATTTGACACCTACCTGCAGAACGGAGTTGTGCCCATCGTCACCATCGTGGCCGGCACTGACCGACACCGTGGCAGGGCCGATGCGGGGGCTGTCGTAGCGAATCCGGTTGTGCCGCCCTTCAAAATTGTAGTCACGAATACTGCCGGAAATGGACGACTCGTTCTGCGCGGGATTCGCCAGGTCGAACGGCTCATTGCCCGTGAAATTGCCGCTGCCGTCAAAGGTGCGCTTGAAAGAGGACGATTTCAGTTCGTAACGGAGGCTGCCACCGATCAGGTTCGGGTTACGAAAACTGATGACGCCTGTACCGGAATAATCCCGGCGTCCGGCATTGTAGGCTGCACCCTCGCCCAGGCCGAGGGTCACCTTGCCGTAGGGTGTATCCACAAACGCATCGGTAATGCGCTCATCCACTTCCGGCCCTGTGTTCTTGGCATCCGGGTCCACGTCGTTCGAGGCGTTGGAAAACACGCCCACTTCGATGAGCGCTCCGGCTGTCCAGCCGTCAAACAACCGTTGAGTACCGCCGATGTTGAAGCGCGTCGGGCTGTTGCGGTTATCCACATGGTAGAACTCGGTGTCCGAACCCACGCCCAGGTTGTTCGCGCTGTAGCCATCCTTGGCGTACATGACAGCGCGGTTTACCTGGCCGCCGACCTCGACTTCCAGCGCAGATACGGGGAGTGCCGTCAGGCCAACTACGCCAGCCGCCAGCATCGATTTGAAAAACCTCATATTGCCTCCGGTTTCTTGTTTTGTAAGGTTTCGTCCGCAGAGTTCACCTGTTTGTATTCGGCCAATTCGAGACGTGTCTTTGTTATCAGTCTGGTCTCATGGCGCTTTCCACGCTTACTTTATCGGCTACTATTGATACCTATGTAAATTGAAAACATTAGATAGGTATATGCGTTTTCTGCATGTAATTTGGAGAAGCCATTGAATATCAAAAAGTTGAAGTGCTTTCGCGCTGTGGTGATTCACGGCTCCCTGGTGGCGGCCGCCAATGTGATGAACCTGAGCCAGCCTGCGACCAGCCGATTGATCTCCACGCTGGAGGACGAACTGAAGTTGAAACTGTTCAAGCGGGAGAAGCGGCGCCTGGTGCTGACGCCGGAAGGCAAGGAGTTTTACCGGGAAACCGAGAAGATCCTGTCGAACCTGGATGATCTGCCCCGCATCGTGCAGGAGATCAAGGCGGGGGGGACCCGGACTCTGCGGATTGTGGCGTTGGCCAGGCTGGCGAACAGTCTGGTGTCGCCGGCATTGGCGCGATTCGTGAAGGAGCACCCGGACCAGCGCTTTAGTGTGGATGTGCGAGGGCATCGGGACATCGAGCAATGGGTGGCCGGTCGCCACTACGACATTGCCGTGGCGTTGACCAAGCCCTGCAATCACCCCTCCGTTATTCAACGGCCCTTTTTTGACACCGACGCGATGGTGATGATTCCTCGCGGGCATCCCCTGGAAGCTCTGGAATCCGTTTCCCCGGCCCAGATGGCGGAGCACGACATCATTGCCCTGGCGCCCGGGTTACGTCCCCGTTTCCAGATGGAGGAAATCTTCAACGCGGCCGGCGTCGCCCTCGATTGCAAGATCGAAACCACGTCCAGCGTGCTGGCGTGCCAGATGGTGGTGGAGGGGCTGGGGGTCACGATCATTGATCGGCTGGCTGCGCTGGCAGTGGACCAGTCACGGTTTTGCCTGCGCCCATTAAGCCCTAACTACCGGTTGCAGTTTGTGTTGCTGTTTCCGCCGGGTTTTGAAGAAACGCCGGCCACCACCAGCCTGGTGCGATGTCTTCAGGAAGAGGTGGCTTCCGCGTTGGGGGAGCACGCCACGATGACGGGCACCGCATAACCCGGGTGTTTATAGATGCATTAATTGCATAGAAATATGACTTATATTCAATTTTAAAATCAATTCGGCCTGCCTAGACTGATTTCCAATCCCTGATCTGGATGCGAACCAAACAACCATCAGGTGCTCCAATAATTACAACAGGAGGAGATATGAGGATCCGGCCCCCGGTGCCCATCGGTCACTGCCTTATTGGCTTGCTAGCCCTTTGCGTACTGCCTTTTCATGCCAGCGCTGGCCCGAAAGACGACACCCTGGTGGTGGCGCTTTCCAAGCCGCTGACAACGGTTGACCGGCTGTATTCCATTCAGCGCGAAGGGTTGATCCTTTCCCGGCTGACCGACGACGGCCTGTTCTTCGTGGACCCGGACACCCTCGAGTTTGTCCCTCTCGCGGCGTCCTCCTATGAATGGGTGTCAGACACCGAACTAGACGTCACTGTTCGTGACGACGTGGTGTTTCACGATGGCAGCTCGCTGACGGCGGAAGACGTTGTCTACACCTTCGAATGGGTGATCAACGAAGACTCGGACACCAGCCGTGGGCCGGTGATCCGTAGCTGGCTTGAAAGCGTCGAAAAGCTGGCCCCCGGGAAGGTTCGTTTTAACCTGAAGCTGCCTTACCCCATGGCGTTGCGCGATATGGCGATCAGCATACCGTTGCGCAAGCAGGGTACCTACGATGAGGCAGGGGACGAGACGGACGAGCAGCCGTTAAACGGGATCGGTCCGTACAAAGTGACGGCCTTCAGTGCTGGCCGCGAAATTGTCCTTGAGCGTTTCGAGGACTATTACCAGGCCAGTCCAAAGGCGAATCCGGCCATAGAGAACATGGTGTTTCGGGTCATCCCGGACCAGGGTACGCAACAGGCGGAACTGCTCAGTGGCGGTATCGATATCATGATGGACGTGCCGCCGGATGTGGCCGACAACGTCAGCCACCTGCCGGGCGTCAAACGCCTGGAGGGCAATGATATCCGCATCGGCTATATCACCCTGGATGCCGCCGGCTATGTCGACCCGGACTCACCGTTTACCAAGCTCAAGGTGCGCAAGGCCATCAATCACGCCATCAATCGTGAGGAAATCACCAAATACCTGATGCGTGGCAGTGCCGAGGTGGTTCATTTCGCCTGCCACCCACGCCAGTTCGGGTGCAATGCGGATGGCCCGCGTTATCCCTACAGCCCTGAGAAGGCAAAACAACTGCTGGCCGAAGCCGGTTACCCGGACGGGTTCTCCTTCAAGCTGTGGGCCTACCGGGAAAAGATCATTGCGGAGGCCGTGGTCAGCAACCTGAAGGCCATTGGCCTGGATGTAGACCTGCGGTTCGTCAAGCTGAACGTGTTTTCCAAGGTTCGCAACAGCAAGGATATGCAGGCGTTCTTCGCCTCCTACGGCAGTGGCGGCACGGCGGACGCGTCTGCCTCTACCGGGGTTCATTTCGCGGCCAATTCCGCCCGTAATTACAGCGGTGACGAAGCGCTTGCGGACACCGTGATCGCGGCGGAACAGACCATCGATGCCGATCAGCGCAAGCGCCTGTATCGGCAGGCCCTTAACCGCATTGCGGAGCAGGCCTACTGGGCGCCGATGTTTTCCTACAGCCAGAACTTCCTATTAACACCCGAGCTGGAATTCTCCGTGCCCAAGGACGGCGTTCCCCGGTTCTGGCAAGCCAGTTGGAGGCAGTAATCATGTTGAACTATGTGCTGCGCAGAGGGTTCATGGCACTGCTGGTGGCCCTGACGGTGTCCTTCGGAACCTTTGCGTTGTTCCATTTCGCCACCGATCCGGCCCAGACCATTGCTGGCGAGGACGCGCCCCAGGAAATGGTGGATGAGATCCGCGAGCAATACGGTTTCGATCGCCCGGTGCTGGTGCAATACGGCGACTGGCTGGGCGGCGTGCTGCAGGGGGATTTCGGCAGGAGCTATTTCTGGAAGCAGCAGGTGGTTGAGCTGATCCAGGAACACGCCAAGGTCACCATCCTGCTCGCGCTGTCGGCCCTGATGGTGACGGTGGTGATTGCGCTGCCGCTGGGCATCAGTGCCGCCCTCAAACCCAACAGCTGGGTGGATCGCCTCGCATTATCAACGGCGGTATCGGCCCAGGCCATACCCAATTTCTGGCTCGGGCTGATGTTCATCATCCTGTTTGCCGTCACCTTTCCGATCTTCCCGGTGTCCGGTGACGCCACCTGGAAACACTATGTGCTGCCGTCACTGGTGCTGGGTGCCAGTTCGGTGCCCGCTGTGATGCGGCTGACACGGACCGGACTGCTGGATGTGCTGTCGTCGGATTACATCCGAACTGCTCGCGCCAAGGGGTTCATGGGCTATCGCTTGATCCTGCAGCAGGCCATGCGCAACGCCTTGCTCCCCATCGTCAGCGTGTTGGCGGTGCAGCTTGGCCACAAGCTGGGTGGTTCGGTGGTGACCGAATCGGTGTTCAGCATGAACGGCCTGGGCCGGCTGGCAGTGGAGTCCATCTTTAACTCGGATATCCCTACGGTGCAGTCGCTGATCCTGATATTCGTGTTGACCTTTGTATTGCTCACGCTGGCCGCTGACCTGATCAACGCCTGGCTCGACCCTCGTATCCGGATGGGGTGAATGATGACCACAGGACAAGCACTCGGCGATGCCAACATCGCCACCGTTGAAACACCGTCCGAGCTCGAGGAGGGCGGCCTGGGGCTGAGCCCCACCATGGCCGCCCTGAAGCGGGCCCGCAAACATCACGGCCTGAAGATCGGTTTTGGCATTCTGCTGGTGATGGCCGTTTTCGCGTTGTTCGCGCCCTGGCTGGCACCGCACGACCCGTACATGCAGAACCTGTCCCTGCGCATGCTGCCTCCGGTATGGAACGAGGGTGGAAACTGGGAGTACCTGCTGGGTACCGATCACCTGGGGCGGGATTACCTCAGTCGCCTTATTCACGGTGCCCGCATCTCGATGACCATCGGTCTGGGTGCTGCATCCATCGGTGCGGTGATTGGTGTCACCCTGGGGCTGATTGCCGGCTATTTCGGTGGCTGGATCGATCAGGCCGTCAACTTCCTGGTGACCTGCCAACTGGCCGTACCCAGCCTGCTGCTGATCATGGCGCTGGTATTTGTTATCGGCCAGTCGGTCACTGTGGTGATCTTTGTGATCGGCGCCACCCACTGGGTGTTCTACCTGGTGGTCACGCGCTCCGCCACGCTGCGGCTGCGGGAACTGGATTTCGTCGCCGCCGCCAACGCCATGGGCTGCAGCAAGTTCCAGATTGCGGTGCGCGAAGTGCTGCCGAACCTGGTGAACCAGATCATGGTGATTTTTACCCTGGAAGTGGCCGTGGCCATCCTCAATGAGGCCACCCTGTCGTTCCTTGGCCTGGGCATTCCGTCGCCGCTTCCCTCCTGGGGCCTGATGATCGCCGAAGGCAAGACCGCCATGTTCTTCCAGCCCTGGCTGGTGATCCTGCCCGGTATCGCCCTGTTTATCCTCGTGATTGCCATCAACCTGCTGGGGGATGGGGTCCGCGATGTCACCGTTACCAACCGGAGGAACTGATATGACCACGGCATCCATCCTGGATATCCAGGACCTGTCCGTCGAGATTCCCACAGACTCCGCCACCTTGAAAGCGGTGAGGGGCATCAGCCTGGACCTCAAGCGCGGCGAGACTCTGGGCATTGTCGGCGAATCCGGTTCCGGCAAGTCCATGACCGCGCTGGCGATCATGAATTTGCTGCCGCCTTCCGCCAGGCGCGCTGCCGCCTGCATCAACTTTGATGGCAGCGACCTGACCCATTCCGGTGAACGGGAACTGGCCACCAAGGTGCGCGGCCAGCGCATTGGCATGATCTTCCAGGAACCCATGACCAGCCTGAACCCGGTGTACTCCATCGGACGCCAACTGACTGAAACCATGACCCTGCACCGCAATGTGTCCAGGGCCGAGGCCGAGCAACGTGCCATTTACCTTTTGGAGAAAGTGGGCCTGCCTGACCCGGCCAGTCGGTTGAAGCAATACCCCCACGAGCTCTCGGGTGGCCAGCGCCAGCGGGTGATGATCGCCATGGCGCTAATGAATGAGCCGGAATTGCTGATTGCCGACGAGCCCACCACCGCACTGGATGTGACCATCCAGGCACAGATCCTGTACCTGTTGCAGGATCTGCAGAAAGAACTGGGCATGTCGATGATCCTGATCACCCATGACCTGGGTGTGGTCTCCCGTTCAGCCGACAAGATCGCGGTGATGTACGCCGGCGACATTGTGGAAACCGGCACCGCGGAAGAGGTGCTCAAGAATCCTCAGCATCCCTATACCCAGGGCCTGCTGGAGTGTGTGCCGGGTTATCGCGGCAACGATGCCCACCGGTTGGGCTCGATTCCGGGCATTGTCCCCTCCATGACCGGCACCATTAGGGGATGCGCCTTTGCCTCCCGCTGCCCGAGAGCCGTGGACGCCTGCAAGACTGACCTGCCACCGAGAAAGCAGTTGGGGCCAGGCCGAACCTACGTCTGCCACGATCCTGAGGCAACGAGGAACCAGGACACGTTCAGTGCGGAAGAAGCCGCCAACGAAGTGCCGGTGGAGCTTCCGAAAACGCCGGGTGACACGGTGCTGACGGTCGACAGCGTGAGCTGTACCTTCTCGGTACGTCGTGGGTTGTTCGGCAAGCGCAAGTCATTGAAAGCACTCGATAGTATCAGCCTGGATATCCGCAAGGGCGAGGTACTGGCGCTGGTCGGTGAATCCGGATGTGGCAAGACCACCCTGTCGCGAACCATCATGGGGCTGCAGCAACCGGATACCGGTTCCGTCAGCCTGGGCCAGCACGAGATCAGTACCCTGCCGGCCGGGCAGCGAGCTCGTATGATCCAGCCGATCTTCCAGGACCCGTATTCGTCACTGAATCCCCGCAAGACCATTGGCGACATTATCGGGCGACCCCTGGTGGTCAACCGTATGGGTACCAAAGCCGAACAGCTCGCCAAGGTCCACAAAATGATGGAGCACGTGGGCCTGCCACGGCGCGTGTTCAACAGCTACCCGGACCAGCTGTCCGGTGGGCAGCGCCAGCGGGCGGCGATTGGCCGCGCCCTGATCATGGACCCGGAGATCGTCATCTGTGACGAGCCCACGTCCGCACTGGACGTGTCGGTGCAGGCACAGATTCTGAACCTGCTGCTCGATTTGCGGGATGAACTGGACCTGACGTACCTGTTCGTCACCCACGACCTCTCTGTTGTTCAGCACATGGCCGACCGGGTGGCGGTGATGTACCTCGGGGGGATCGTGGAGTGCGGCGAACGTAGCCAGGTGTTGTCCAACCCCAAGCATCCGTACACCAGCGCGTTGCTGGACTCCGCGCTCAGCATCTCACCGGACCTGAGCGTGCCAGCGCCCGGTTTGTCCGGCGAGTTTCCGAACCCGATGAACCGGCCATCCGGCTGCCCGTTCCATCCCCGCTGTCCTATCGCGGAACAGCAGTGCCGGGAAGAGGTTCCCAAACCGGAAATCATCGATACCACCTTTGTGAAATGCTGGAAGGCACGGACTTTCAGCCATCAGGCAAAGCATCCATAAACAACAATAGGAAGGAATTTGCGCCATGAAGATGATCGCCATTTTTTTAGCCGCGCTTTTCTCGCTGCTGGCGGGCTGTCTGGCAGTCACAACCGAACCTGTCGCGTATTCGGAAGACAGTGAATCCGACCTTTTTGACCCTGAAACCTTCGAGCGCTACAGCTCGATCGTGGTCGAGGCCGGCACCCCGGAAAAGCCCGTGGACATGCGGCTGTGGTACACGCGCCCGGACGAACTGACCGCCGATACGCCGGTGATGATGGTAATGCATGGCGGCCGCCGTGATGCCGATGTGTACCGGGATTACTGGGGCGCCTACGCCAATGAATACGATGTGCTGATTGTGGCCCCGGAAATATCGGACGACGACTTCCCGACCGGCTGGGGCTACCAGACCGGTAACTGGGTCACGCCGGATTCGTCCTCGGTGGACGAAACCAAGGGGCAGAGGAACCCGCCAGAGCAGTCCTCTTTCGCCGCTCTGGAGCGGGCGTTCGACAAGCTGCGGGACGCCTTCGCGCTGGAGGCCACCGAATACGACATCTGGGGCCACGGCAGCGGTGCCCAGTTTGTCACCCGCATGGTGATGCTCTACCCGCAGGCCCGGATTGGCACCGCCGTGGCCGCCAACTCCGGCACCTACACCTTCCCGGACTGGACCCTGCCGTTGCGCTACGGGCTCAAGAATACCGGTGTTGAGGAAGACGATCTCAAGCCCTCCTATGCGCATCACCTCGTCGTTATGCTCGGCACTGCCGACAACGACCCCTCACACCGCCTGCTCAGCAAGCTGGATATCGCCATCGCCCAGGGTGCCCACCGCCTGGAGAAGGGCAAGAACTTCTACGCCGCGAACAAGGCCAAGGCGGAAGAACTGGGTACGGAATTCAACTGGGAACTGGAAACCGTCTACGGCATCGGCCACAGCGGCCAGAAGATGTCGGTAGCCGGCGCCCGATACCTGCTGGCGGGTGAGAAGGAACGGGCACTGTTCCCGTTGGACAACGAGTCCGACCGTGGAGAAAGCGGTGAACCGCGGGAAAAGAACGAGTTACTCCAGGGCTCCGGAGCGGAAGACGACCCGTTTGCGGACATGGACTGATTGATCCAGGACACGCTACACAGAGTGAGTTCCCACATGAACGATGCACGCAGTACACAAGGCGCGGCTCCGCGATTCGGGGTCAATCTGGACCACGGTTGGGTCAGCTTTCTGGAAAGTGGCGACGGTGAACCGGTGCTCTTCCTTCATGGCCTCAACGGCAATGCGTCCAGTTGGCAGGACCAGTTCAGTGAGCTGGCGCCGGACATGAAAATGGTCGCCTGGGATGCGCCCGGCTATGGCAAATCGGACGCCGCTGGCAATACGGTCGAGGCGCTCGCCCGCGTGGCGAGCGCGTTTGCAAAACGGGTATGGCCAGGGCCCATCAACGTGGTTGGCCATTCCATGGGGGGGCTGGTGGCCATGAAAATGGCGGTGCTTGAACCGCAACTGATCAAGCGGCTGGTGCTGTCCTGCACCCATCCCGGGCATGGTCTGGGGCAGAGTGGTGGCGCCAACGAGCGCTATCGGCGCCGGCTTGAAGAGCTCCGGGACCTTCCGCCGGAGGTCTACGGTGAGCGGCGGGCAAAAGGCATGCTGCCTGCGGGCACCGACGAGCGTATTTTCCGGAAAGTGGCGCGAGTTGCTGCGGAATCCCGCTCAGAAGGCGTTGCCAACGCCGCCTGGGCGATACAGACCGAAGACCTGCAACCCGAGTTGACCAGAATCCAGGCGCCCACGCTGGTCATTACCTGCGATGAGGACAAGGTGGCGCCACTGACCAAGGCTCAGCCGCTACTGGACCGGATACCGGATGTGCGGCATGTGGAACTGGCCGGCTTGGGGCACGCGCCCTATATGGAGGATGCACGTTGGTATAACACGGTGTTAAAGGAGTTCCTGATCGCGGGGGCATAGGGGGTTGCCTCCCAGTCGTTGTTCCAGAATCAGCTAACCTGTCGAGACACCGGGCTTGAAATTCCGGTGTCGCGATAGAACATGACCATGGATACATCGGCTGAACCAGGAGAGCAAATGGAATACATAAGCCCCATCAGCAGCGCCGTCATGGCGGTTATCTGGATCGTCTATTTTCAGTTGTTCCTGATCCAGTATCAGCGCAATAACCGCCCCTATATGGTTATTCACCATGCCCAGAACGAGAACCCGGACGCCCTGTGTCTGCTGGTGAATATGGGCAAGGAAACCATCCATGTGCAGTGTGTGCAGGTGGTGCTGCAAACCCGTAGCGGTGAAGAGAGAACCCTGACCGTTACCGAGTATCGCCGGGTTGGGGCAGACGACAGCAATGTACACCAGGTACTGCGGCAGGGGCCGTTGCAGCCCGGCGGGTACCTGGTGTTGGGTTCGTTTCGCAACATTATCCTGGGCCGCCGAAGTGACGATAGCGACAGTGACAGCGACTACCTGTTCGAGGATGTTACTGCTGTAGAAATTCGGGCCGCAGTGGTTCACGGCCCCAGCCGCTATGCCGTGGGTGTACGCCGGCGTTTCTGGCTAAGACATGACGGTGCATCGGAAATTTTCCCCCGCGATATCCACAGTGAACAGCTCAACCGCAGGCGTCACCGGCATGAAGTGCGCCGCTGGCTGGAAACGGAGCTGTGCCCTCAATAGCCTTGGTCTGTTTGGGCAAGAATACGGCGAGAGGGGCAGTGTCACTGAGTGTTTCTCGCCTTTTGCCGTTTGAGAAAGTCCACTTTCCATTGCTCCATGCCAAAGTACTCGGTGCCAATGTTGGCCTCTACCCGATGCTTGGCCTTGATCGCCGCGACCTGTTCGTGGCGCTCATCAAGAAAACTGTCGAAGCGTGGCAGAAAATCCCCATGCCTGATCGTTGAAAGCCGGTAGGAGCTTCGGGTATGCGGGAGGTTGGGGTCGAACACGAGAACGCCCGGTCTTACCCGAACATTGTTGATGTGGTGCAGGGCGACCACCACGTTGTAGTAAGCGCCGTCGCTGTTCTTCAGCAACGCCTGGTGAATCATTTCGGGCAGGCTGTCGCTGGGCACCGGAAGTATCTGTGAGGCTTCGATCTTTTCCTCGTATCCCCGGGCCGTCCAGCCATCGACAAGGCCGATGCGTTTGAGGTGGTCCCCATCCAGGCCGAGTCGCCGCGGAGACACCAGAACGCCGTCAACATATTCCACGACGGGGCGGCTGTAGCTGATCCTGTCCTCAGTTTTTGCCGAACGGGCCCAGTCGGGATGATCCGGGTACTTGAAGTCCACCTCGCCTTCAACGAGGGCCGGCATCAATTCATCGACCGGCAAGGGTTTATAGATGAAGGTTACACCGGCATGTTCGGCGAAAAGGTCCAGTAGTTCACGGGCGAAGCCATTGTATTGGCCTTGTTCGTCAACCCCGTAATGGGGCAGGAAGTTTCCCTGTTCTACTCCAACCACGTATGTCTGCGCAGTTGCCTGGGCGGTCAAGGCAAACAGCAGGCAGGCGGCGAATATCTGTTTCACTGATGGCTCCCTCTAGTTAGTCGTTGTTGGATGAGCTGTATAGCGCCCGAATCTTTTCTTCATTAAGTCAGTCTTCACGGTCGAGCCGGAACGCTTTCATTTGAGCTTCAAGCTTTTCCGCCATCGCACGTAATTCTTCGATTTCACGGCTGGCTGTGGTCATGTCCTCACTCGAACGTGCGCTGAGATGAGAGATGTCCTGAACGTTTGAGCTGATCTCCTCGGTGACGGAGCTCTGTTCTTCGGTTGCTGCAGCCACCTGGTGGCTCATCTCTACAATCCGGTCCACGTTCTCGCCGATTCCATCCAGGGCTTTGCCCATGCTGGCGGAAGTGCTGACGGTTTCTTCGGTGGCTTTCTCGCTTGTGGCCATCGTCTCGACCGCACGCTCGGAGCCCTCCTGCAAACGCTCGATAATGGTTCGAATTTGCTTGGTAGATGATTGCGTCTTCTGTGCAAGGCTGCGAACTTCGTCAGCAACCACCGAGAACCCGCGCCCATGTTCACCAGCACGTGCTGCTTCGATCGCTGCGTTCAAAGCCAGTAGATTGGTTTGATCGGATATGGCATTGATCACTTCGATCACCTGGCCAATATCCCGCGCTTCGGTAGCCAACTGCTGGATCGCCGAGGCCGATTCGCGGATGTTATTCGCCATTCCCTCGACCTGGGCGATGGAACGCGACATGCCTTCACGAATGTCACTGGCGCTGTTGCCGACCTGCTCCAGCTGGTTTGCCGTTTCCGTGGCGCTTTTGGCAATCTCCTGAACCGTGGCTTCCATCTCGCACACCGCCGTGGCGACGGAGTCCGTCAGGCTGCTTTGTTCCTTGGCCCGGTCGGTGTTGGCCGTCATCACGGTGGAGGTTTGATCGACAAAGGCCTTGAGCCGGATTGCCGTCTCCAAAAGACCCCGAACCATCTCTCGTTGTGCCCCGACAAACTGGTTAAACCCGGTCGCCAATTGGCCCAGCTCGTCTTTGCGTTCAACCGCCAGTTCCTGGGTGAGATCGCCGCCACCCTTGGCAATTTCGGTCAACGCCCGAGTGATTTTCGTCAGTGGCTTCGTCATGCGAGTGGCGACCAAAGCTATGATGCCGAGGAAAACAAGAGCCACGAGGACGCCGACGAGCAAGGAGGTCTGGTTGGCCCGGCTGGCTTCGCCGTAGATCTCGGTAGACGGAACCTCTACAACGACACGCCAGTCTGTGATCGACAGAGGCAAGCTGGCGGCGATGAAGCGACGGCCATCACGATCAAACTCGGTCAGATGGTATGTCGGGTCTTTCAACAGTTCGGCGGCGGCCGTTGGAGAAATAACCTTCGATAGGGGCTGATCTGTTTGCTGCAGGTCAGGATGAATGTTGACCTGGCCGGTTTCAGACACCAGGTAAACGATACCGGTTTCACCAAAGCGGAATTCCCTGATTCGCTCCGCCATCTGATCAAGCCCGATTCCGACGCCGGTTACTGCGATAGCCTCGCCGCCATCCTCCATGCGGGCATTGATGAAGAGGGTAGGTTTACCCGTTGCTTTGTCCACGTCCAGCGATAGCTCCATGGTCTCGCCGCTTTCCAGGAAATTATAGAACCAGCGGTCCGCCTGGGGAGTCACCACCCTGTCGATGCCCTGATGGGTGTAGTAGTTGCCAGTATTTACCGACACGAAATGGGCGGAGGCGGCTTCCTGGCTGCGCCTGACTCCCTCCAGATATCGGGTGGCGGGGTCGAGCCCCTGCTGTGGTTCGTTGTCACCGATCCACTCTTTGAGGTAGCTGTTCCCCGCAATCAGCCGTGACGCTGTAATAGGCGCCTGGAGGTCGCGCTCAACGGAGTTTGCTATCGCTTCCAGACTGGATGGCAGGGCGGAGTTGAGCAGGTATCGATCAAGAAGCCCTCGCATCTGGACGATATTAAGGGAAACCAACAGCAACGTGCTGGCAAGCAGTGCTGCCCCCATTCCGATGATTAGCTTTAGGCGAATGCTCATGGATACTCCAGTGCGATGGCTTCAGTGGTTAATGGGGCAATCCACTTTTCAAAGGCGATTCACGGATGAGGTGATCGCCTCAATGCCAGCCTTGGCTATCCGCACATCCTGATCGGGTTTGACGCCGGAGACTCCCACGCTTCCGGCCACCTGATCGTCCAGGATCACCGGCACGCCGCCGGCGAGAAGCCCCTGGAGCGGTGCTGAAAGAAAAGCATTTCGCCCATTGTTGATCATGTCTTCGAAAATCTGTGTCTCTTTTCGGCCCATGGCGGCGCTACGGGCCTTTTCCATGGCGACATGCGCGGTGAATGGCGCCGTTGCGTCCAGCCGACGCAGCCCCAGGACATGGCCGCCATCGTCCGCTACCGCGATGGTTACCGGCCAGCCGTTGGCGTCGGCCTCTTTCTGAGCCGCGTCGAGAATCAGATTGACGTCTGTTAAGCCTAGCACTGGTTTTGTTTTCATCGAGTTATCCTTGGTTTATCGCTGGGAAACATGGCCGTTCGGCCCTCAATCACCCAGATATTCAAAGTGAGTCCGGCCTCATTTCCGTGCTCTTGGAGCTTTCAGGGCACTCAGAGCTATCGGGCACCGGGTTTGGGATTTTGGGAAGAATAAGGTTCAGCGCGATGGCGGTAATGGCCCCGGGGATCAAACCGGATTCGATCATCGCTTGCAGGTTTTCGGACAGGTTGGCATAGAGCCCTTCTTGCGCTGGCAAACCCACTGCGATGGTCAGAGAGGTGCCAATGATCAGCATGTTGCGCTTGTCGAACGGCACCTGGCTGAGCATCTTAATGCCGGCACTGGCGATCATGCCGAACATCAGCAGTACCGCACCGCCGAGCACCGCGTTGGGAATACTGGAAACGAGACCGCCGAGCTTTGGCAACAGGCCGGCCAACACCAGGAATCCGCCGCCAATCGCCACCACATAGCGGCTAACGACGCCCGTTAATGCAACCATGCCTACGTTCTGGCTGAAACTGATCTGGGGGAACGCATTGAAAACAGCGGCAAACACGCTCGCGATGCCATCGGCCATGACACCGCCGGAGAGCTCCTTCTTGGTGGGTTCACGGTTCAGCCCGCCCGCTGTAGTACCCACTATATCGCCGATGGATTCGGCCACGGTGACCAGCGACAGCACCACCACGGGGATGATGGCGGCCATATGGAACTCGATACCAATGCCCAGTGGGGTGGGGAACGTCACCCAGTCGGCATCGCCCACCTTGGAGAAATCGACATAGCCAAAAGCCGCGGCAGCAACGAAGCCAACCAGCAAGCCGGCCAGTGGGGCAACTTCACTCCAGATACCTCGGCCGAACTGATGAAGTCCCACGGTTACGACGAGAACAAGCGAGGCCAGTCCGATGTGATGGGGGGCGCCGAAATCCGACACGCCGAAACCACCACCGGCGTAGGCAAGACCAACGGGCATCAACAGAATGCCCAGCATCACGACAAAGGTTCCAGTCACCACTGGCGGGAACAAAAACCGGAACCAGGGAAGAAACAACCCCATTAGCGCCATCGCGACGCCACCGCACAACGCCGCTCCAAGGGCGGCGGGCAACCCCATGCCGATGGCTATGGGAATCAGGACCGGTACGAATCCGAAGCTGGTCCCCATAACAATAGGAAGGCGAGCACCGATGGGCCCCAGGCCCAGGGACTGCAACAGAGTAGCGATGCCTGCGACAAACATCGCGGCCTGAACCATAAAAGCCGTCTGATCGGGAGGCAGGTCCGCCGCCCCGGCGATGATGATTGGCACGGTCACGTTGCTAACGAACATCGCCAGAACATGTTGAATGCCCAGCGGTATCGCGCGGCGCAAGGGCGGCATGGAATTAACGTCGCGGGTGCTATAACGGTCACCTGGACCGGTATCTGGCCGTTCGGATGTACTTGTTGTCATGAGTCTCTCCTAGGTGTTGTTTTTGTAGGAATGCCTGACTGTTGACTACCAATAGCTCTACAAAGATTTTCTAAATAGCTCTCCTTAGTTGGCGGGCTGCTTCATCATGGCGTGCCATCAACGCGTCAAGATCGACGTCGCAGGGCAGGCCGCCGGTCACTCTCCAGCGCCCGGCGACCATGACCCGGTCAGCGCGTTGTGCACCACACAGCAGCAACGCCGCCAGTGGATTCTCCGCGCCTGAGAAACGCGGCTCATCAAGTTTGAACAGCGCCAGGTCAGCCTGCTGGCCTGGCTCCAGTCCACCGATATCGGTTCGTCCCAGGCAACGGGCCGAGCCTTGCGTTGCCCAGCGGATGACGGCTTCGTGTGTTACCTGGCTCGGCGAGTAACGCAGGCGGCCCAGAAGCAGTGCCTGACGCATTTCCGAGGCAAGGTTCGAGTGGTCGCTCGATGCTGATCCATCGACCGCCAATCCGACCGGTGAGCCCGCCGCTTCGAGTTCCAGGGTCCGGCACAGCCCTGAGCCCAGAACCATGTTTGACGAGGGACAGTGAGCGATGCCCGTGCCTGCACGGCCAAGGCGCTGAATCTCGTCGTCATTGAAATGAATGCCATGGGCCAGCCACGTGCGATCGGTGAGCCAGCCACTGTCCTCGAGATAATCCAGCGGGCGCATGCCAAACAGCTTCTGGCAGTAAGCGGTCTCATCTTCGGTTTCGGCAAGATGGGTGTGGAGGCGAACGTCGTTGTTCTCTGCAAGCCGCGCGCTCTCGCGCATCAATTCCCGGCTGACTGAAAACGGTGAACAAGGCGCCAGGGCGATGGTGGTCATGGCCCCTTCAGCACGCTGGTGGTAACGGTCGATAAGACGCTGGCTGTCATCGACAATGGTTTGCTCGTCCTGCACCACGGTCTGTGGCGGCAGACCGCCATCGTCGCGCCCGACGCTCATGGACCCGCGAGTCAGTGCCGCACGAACGCCAAGGCGCTGGGCGGTTTCGACCTGGCAGTCAATCGCGTTTACCAAGGCACCGGAAAAGACGTAATGATGGTCCGCTACGGTGGTGCATCCCGACATCAGCAGCTCGACCATCGCCAACTCGCTGGCCAGGGCCATCTGGCTGTCGTTGAGATTGGCCCAGACATCGTAAAGCGTGGTCAGCCAGGGAAATAACTCTTTATTGAGCGCGGGGGAATAGGCTCGGGTCAGGGTTTGGTAGAAGTGATGGTGGGTATTTACCAAGCCGGGTAACAGGACATGCCCGGAAGCATCGAAGGTCTCGTTAACGGGCTGGTGAGGTTGTTGCCCCCCGGCCACTTTTTCCACAATTCTTGTTCCCGTGACGACAATACCGCCGGCTGCGCCTGGGTCAGAGCAGGCAAGCGGATTGCGAATCCATAATCTGTGGTCTGTTTCGGTCATTTCTACAGCTCTTTGTTGTATACATTATGACCGATAACTTCGTACAAATATGTATTACTTGTCAATAAAAATTGTGAGCAAATTGAACTTTTAATGACAGGGTATTTGCCGGGCCAGCGCTCAAGCGGGCGCCAGCCCGGGGTTGGCAGCGATGTAGGTTGTCTGCTGGGTTACGTTTTCTGGCCCGCGACTTCAACCTCGTTAGGCTTAACTTCTTTTGTAAGCGCTTTGAGAGCCCCCCAGGAGAGGCCTCGTTTTGATGGTTTCTCGGCCGTGTCGGAAGCGACCAGGCTAAGAAGCTCGGCGGAAATGGACACCGCGACTTCCATGGGCCGCTTACCCGGGATGTCACTGCGCCCGACGGGGCACCGGATGCGGTCGATATCGGCTTCGGTATACCCGCGGTGAGCAAGGCGTTGGCGAAAACGCTCCGCCTTGGTCTGCGAACCGATCAGGCCGATCGTGCGCACATCGTCCCGTTTCAGCAGCGCCTGGCAGAGGTCATAATCCAGTGCGTGGTTGTGGGTCAGAATCAGTACATGGGCGTTGCTGCACAGTTCGGGAACGTCCCCAACTGGGTCGTCGGTGCAATGAACCGTGGTGTTGTCGGGCGTCCTGTCCGGAAAACATTCCTGCCGGGAGTCGACCCAGGTGATCTGCCAGGGCAAATCACCCACGATACGCATCAGGGCATGGCTGACGTGACCCGCACCAAAGACCACAAGGCGGGCATCGCCGCCGGACTGGGCCTCCAGCAGGACCGCCACGCTACCACCACAGCATTGTCCAAGGCTGGCACCCAGAGGGAAGTGCGCCAGCTCGTAGCTGTATTCGTGGTTTGCCAGGCGCTCGCGGGCGCGGGCGATCACCCGGTATTCCAGGTGGCCGCCGCCGATGGTGTCGTAGCTGTGTTCCCGGGTGACGACCATCTTACTGGCCGGCTCCCGTGGTACCGAGCCTGTTACGCCCAGTACCGTGACCAAAACATAGGGCTGACCGCGACGTTCGCAGTCAGCAACGGCTTGGATCCAGGTCAGGCGTTCTTGCATGACGGTTCCCCCTGCGCTGCTACCCAGCGCTCGGTTGCCGTGACAGCCTGGAGCACCCGCTCTGGTGTCGCAGGCGTGTCCAGGGGCGGGCTGTAGCGATAGTCCGCCACGCTCGAAACAGCGTCACGCAGGGCAGACCATACTGCCATGCCCAGCATGAGTGGCGGTTCGCCCACAGCCTTTGAGCGGAATACGGTGGCTTCCCGGTTGGGGCTGTGAGGCAGCAGGGCCACCCGGAAATCCGGTGGCGCGTCTGACACAGCCGGGATTTTGTACGTCGCCGGGCCGTTGGACAACAGTCGGCCTTCGTCGCTGTATACCAACTCTTCGGTGGTGAGCCAGCCCATGCCCTGAACAAAGCCGCCTTCAATCTGGCCAATGTCCACGGCCGGATTCAGCGACTGCCCCACGTCGTGAAGGATGTCCACCCGCATGGTCTTGTACTCTCCGGTGAGGGTATCAACCACCACCTCTGCGCAGGCAGCCCCGTTGGCGTAATACAGGAAGGGCCGGCCTTGACCGGTTTCTCGGTCATAGTGAATCTTGGGTGTACTGTAGAACCCGTTGGAAGACAGCGAAACCCGCGCCATGTAAGCCTGCTGCACGAACTCCGCCCAGCCGAACTGCTGCTCACCGACATTGACCTGGTTGTTTTCAAACCGTACCGAGTCCGCGCTCACACCGTAGGTTTCGGCGGCAAACTCGACCAGGCGCTGCTTGATTTTCTCGCAGGCATCCAGGGCAGCCATGCCGTTCAGGTCAGTGCCCGAGGAGGCAGCCGTTGGTGAGGTGTTGGGCACCTTGTCGGTCCGGGTCGCGGACACTTTTACCCGGTCCAGGTCTACCTGGAAGGCTGCGGCTACGACCTGGGCTACCTTGATGTAAAGCCCCTGGCCCATTTCGGTGCCGCCGTGATTGAGGTGAATGCTGCCATCGGTGTAAACGTGCACCAGTGCACCGGCCTGGTTGAGGTGCTTGGCCGTGAATGAAATGCCGAACTTCACCGGTGTCAGGGCCAAACCCCGTTTCAGGATCGAGTTTTCTTTGTTGAACCTGGAAATCTCGGTACGACGCTGACGGTAGTCCGAGCTGGCCTCGAGCGTGTCGATCAGGTCCGGTAAAACGTGCTGCTCGACGATTTGACCATAGTGGGTTACATCACGGCCAGGTCCGTACAGGTTGCGCTTGCGCACATCCAGCGGGTCCATGCCGAGATGGCGGGCGATATCGTCCATTGCCCGCTCAATGATCATCATGCCCTGGGGGCCACCGAAGCCTCGGAAGGCGGTATTGGAAACCGTATGGGTTTTGCAGCGGTGGCCAACAACACGCGCCTGCCCCAGGCTATAGGCGTTGTCGGAATGAAACATGGCGCGGTCGACGATGGCATCGGACAGGTCGGGCGAAAAGCCACAGCGTCCAGCCACCATGATGTCGGCCCCCCGCAGCACACCCTCGTTGTCGAACCCAATGTCATAGGTGTTGAAAAAGTCGTGTCGCTTGCCCGTTTGTACCATGTCGTCGTAGCGCGCCATCCGGTATTTAACGGGCCGCCCGGTGCGTCGGGCAAGCAGGGCCGAGATACAGGCCAGCGGTGCGGCCTGGGTTTCCTTGCCGCCGAAGCCGCCACCCATGCGCCGTACTTCCACCTGGACTTCATGAATGGGGAGGTCAAGCACTTCGGCCACCAGCTTTTGCACCTCGGAGGGGTGCTGGCTGGAGGTATGAACAAACACGCCCGCGTCTTCGGTAGGCTCTACCAGGCACGCCTGTCCTTCCAGGTAGAAATGCTCCTGTCCGCCAACGTGCATCTGGGCCTGTAGGCGATTCGGCGCTTCGGCAAGTGCTTTATCCGGGTCGCCCCTCAGCTGGGTATGACTGGGGCGCACGAACAACTGCTGATCAAGCGCGGCCTCCGCGGTCAACGCGGCAGGAAGGGGTTCATAGCTGACTTTCGCAAGTCGGGCCGCCTGGCGGGCCGCCCGATGACTCGTTGCCGCAACGGCAAACAGCGGCTGGCCCACATGTTCGACCACATCTCCGGCCAGAACCGGATCGCCAGGAAAGACCGGCCCGATGTCGGTATGGCCGGGCACGTCCTCGACTGTCATGACCGAAACCACGCCGGGGTAGGCCCAAACCTCGCTGAGATCCATGGCGGTGATACGGGCGTGGGCGTGCGTACTCTGGCCGACGGCCGCGTGCAGGAGTTCTGCGGGCTCGGGGAGGTCGTCTATATAGCGGGCCTGTCCACGAACGTGCTTCCAGGCACTGTCATGAAATGCCTGGGTGCCTGTCAGCCCTTTCGCCGTTGTGGTGGGCCGCGGAATATTGGGAGGTAGTTTACGCATAGTCAGTCACCATGAGGGGCTGGTTTGTTGTTGTGGTGTCTTGAGTGCTCTCCAAAAACGCGCGGCGCAGCAGGTTGCCGGCTACTTGCAGGCGATAGGCTGCGGACCCCCGCACGTCTGTCATGGGTTCAAATTCGAGTTCCAGTGCGGCAATGGCGGCCGCAACCGTGTCTGCATTCCAGGGCTGGCCTCGAAGCGCCGCTTCAGCACCACTGGCCCGCTTTGGCGTTGCCGCCATCCCGCCAAAGGCCAGTCGGCAGTCCTTGATGGTGTCGCCGTCGCGCTTGAGCCAAAAGGCACCCAGCACTGCCGAAATGTCGTCATCAATGCGCTTGGAGACTTTGTAGATGAACAGCTTTTCGTCAGGTGCCGGGTTGGGGATCCAGGTGCCCCGAATGAATTCGTGAGGCTGGAGGTCGGTCTGCTTGTAGCCGTGGAAGAAGTCCTCAAGGCGCAGGCGCCGGGTGCCATCAACGCTGTCCAGGTCGAGCTCTGCGCCCAGTGCAATCAGTGCGGGCGGCATGTCGCCGATTGGCGAAGCGTTCCCGATATTGCCCCCAACAGTCCCGCGGTTGCGGATCTGGCGCGAACCCAGGCGCTCCAGCATCGGCCCGAAGTGCGGCCAACGCTCCTCGAGCTTATGGAACATGGCGCGGTAGGTCACTCCGGCTCCGAGATAGATCCCGTCTTCGTCCTCGTGGATCTCCTGCAGCTCCTTGATGCCACTCAGACCGATCAGGTGATCAAGGTCTTTGAGCTGTTGGGTGATTTCAAGGGACAGGTCGGTGCCGCCGGCAATCAACCTTGCCTTGGGAAACTGGCGGCACAGTCCACGAAGCGCGTCCAGAGTGGCTGGCGCATCGTATCGGTAGCCGTGATCGTCGGTGAGTTCGCCAGCCGTATTCTGTACGCTTAACAGGTCGGCGATCATTTCGGGGTTCTGCAGCCAGGCTATGCCGCTAAGGCCCGGCGCGGGGTTGTTCGGAGCCGCGCCATCCGGGCCGCTGAGCGCACTGCTTCGGCTCAGAACCGCGTTACCGGTGCCGGGTTCCCACGTTTGCACGCAAGCCCGACGCCCGGCCTCGATGATTGGCCGGTAACCCGTGCAGCGGCAAAGGTTGCCGGACAGCGCCTCCAATAAGGCGTCGTCGTCGGGCACGGAACCGTTCGCTGCGCTTTCTGTATGCAGGGCAAACAGCGACATGATGATGCCTGGTGTGCAGAAGCCGCACTGGGCTCCGTGACACTCCACCATCTCCTTCTGTACCGGGTGAGCTGGCTCCTGGGTTAGCGCGTCGACGGTCACCAGATGTTTGCCATGCAGGCTTCCGACGAGCGCGATGCAGCTGTTCACGCTGTCGTAGCGGAGTTGCCCGGACTGCTCAGGATCGGGCGATCCGATCACCACGGTGCAAGCCCCGCAGTCACCCGATGCGCAGCCTTCCTTGGTGCCTGTCAGTCGCTTCCTGGTGCGCAGCCAGTCGAGGATGCTTAGATTCGGGTCGACTTGGTTGAGTTTTTGTAGTTGGCCGTTCAAGTAGAATCTGATCACAAATTTTCCCGCTCTTCTGCACTTGCGCCTGTCTCTTTCTGCTTTTCTCTTTGTTTAAGACTGAGCATCAGAGTCATTGGCGTAAGCCCTTGATTGATTTCAGTAGTTGCACAGGCGATGCCGCATCACGGATGCCAAAAGTCACATGGGCCCGTTATTCTTTTTACAATTTCCTGACCAAATAGTCCAGTTTTTTGTGTAAAGACTATTCCTTTGATTGCCGCACAGAGATCGGCTATCGTCGGAGCCTCGACGTTCCAACCTGAAGCTACTCGACACCATGACCCGTCAAATCGAACCAGACTCCCCCGAAACGAAGCGAACAACGTCATCAGGCAGCAAGCGCAAGAAAGTGCGTCCGGGCCGAATCCGTGAGCGCAATCGTGAGCGTATTCTGATGGCCGCGGAAAAGGAGTTTTCCCAGAACGGCTTCGGGGCAACCACCGTTCAGAAGATTGCGGACAGGGCGGGGCTGCCGAAATCCAACGTGCTTTACTATTTCAGCAATAAAAAACGCATCTACTACGCGTTGATGGATGACATCATGGGGCGGTGGAACGAGATGTTCTCGAAGATACAGCCAGAAGATGACCCCGCCACGACCCTGGCCAGTTTTATTCACGCCAAGGTAGAGCTATCCAGGACCCACCCCCTGGCATCGCGCCTGTTTGCGCTGGAAATCATTCAGGGGGCGCCGGTCCTCAAGGACCATCTGTCTACGACCATGCGTGAGTGGGTGCAGGCGCGAGCGGGTGTGATTCAGCAGTGGATCGACGCGGGGCGAATGGCGCCCGTTGATCCGGTGCAACTCATCCTCCTGATCTGGTCATCCACGCAACACTACGCTGACTTCCAGGTCCAGATCCTCGCGATTGAGGACAAGAGCGAATACACCGAAAGTGACTTTCAGCACGCTGCGGATTTCCTGACGTCTGTCATCCTGCGCGGTTGTGGCCTCGCCGAGCCTTAACGCCTGACTCCGGAATGCCTGGCATACCGCCCGTCGTATGCCTTCAATGGCGTTCGGTCTTGAAAATTTCCTGACTTATTGGTCAGTTTTTTATTGACCAGGCTACCAATCCTGTTTAAATTTCCCTGAGACACGCAATCCAATCGTCGCCAACAATACCAATGCGACAACAAGACTGACGAGAGTGACCATGTCCCAGCGCAAAGCCTACCGTGCCTCTGTTTTCCACTGCATCGCCGACCCGGGCGTGGTGGGTGCGGAACGTTCCTACGAGTATTTTGAAGATGGCCTGTTAGTGGTCGAGGACGGCACGGTCGTCGAGATAGGCGCGGCGGAGAGCCTGTTGCCATCACTGTCTCCTGGTATCGAGGTCGTCCACTACGAGGATGCCCTGATAACCCCGGGCTTCGTCGATACCCATATCCATTATCCGCAGGTGGGAATCATCGGCTCCTATGGCGCCCAGTTGCTGGACTGGCTGGAAACCTACACCTTTCCCTGCGAGGGACAGTTTGATGATTCACGGCACGCTCATGCCCAGGCTGAGATCTTCCTCCGTGAACTGTTGAGAAACGGGACAACGACGGCCCTGGTCTTCGGAACCGTCCATAAGCAGTCGGTGGATGCCTTTTTCGAACATGCCTCCAAGCTGAACCTGCGGATGATTGCGGGCAAGGTGTTGATGGACCGTTGCGCGCCTGACTATTTGGTGGATACAGCGGAATCCGGTTATGCGGACAGCAAGGAGCTTATTGAGCGTTGGCATGGAAAGGGCCGTTTGTCCTATGCGGTGACGCCCCGATTTGCGCCGACGAGCTCCGATGAGCAACTCGAGCTGGCGGGTAAGCTCTTCAAGGAATTCCCGGGCTTGTACATGCACACCCACATTTCCGAGAACCGACAGGAGATTGAGTGGGTTAAAGAGCTGTTTCCTGAACGGGATGGTTACCTTGATGTATACGACCACCATGGCCTGATTGGTGAACGGTCAGTGTTTGCACACGGTGTTCACCTGCATGACGACGAGTGCAGGCGGCTGGGCGACACTGGCTCTGCGGTTGCCTTTTGCCCGACGTCGAACCTCTTCCTTGGCAGTGGTTTGCTCGACCTGGCGCACCTGGAGTCCCATGGGGTTCGCGTTGGCCTGGGCACGGATGTAGGGGCGGGTACCAGCTTTTCCCAGCTTCAAAGCCTTAACGAGGCGTACAAGGTGTTGCAGCTGCAGGGGCAGAAACTGGATCCTTTCAAAGCCTTTTACCTTGCAACGCTCGGCGGAGCCCGGTCCCTCTACCTGGATGACAGGATTGGCAGCCTGCAGGCCGGGAAAGAAGCGGACTTTGTTGTGCTGGATTACGAAGCCACGCCGCTGATCAGTTACCGCCTGAAGCAATCCAAGAGCCTCGAGGAAACACTGTTTGCCCTCATGATTCTTGGCGATGACCGCGTGGTGAAGGAAACCTTCAGCGCGGGCATGTCCGTTCACCGCCGATAGCGTGCCACTGGTGGGCTGCCCGTTGCCGCTGATGGGCGCGCCCACCCTCGGTCCAGAATCTTTCTACCACGCCTCTTCGGGTCCTTCTTTTTTCTTGTGCACAATCGTTATAAGAATTTTGTTGCAATTGTTGTATACAAAAGCATAATCGGAGTTGTGGTTCCTGACCGATAAGTCAGGAAATGCCGATATGGCAAACCAGCCATCACCTGCCTCAAGGGCTCTGCTCTGGGTGATAGAAAACAACAATGATGAGGAATACCTTGTGGAAAACATCGATCAGCAGAAGCGCTCGCTCGGAGCGTTAGCGAGAACGGACTGGCTCGAGCGCATTTTCAAGCTCCGTCAGCATGGAAGCTCAGTCAAGATTGAGCTGATAGCAGGCCTGACCACCTTCGTAACCATGGCCTACATTATCTTCGTTAATCCCAATGTTATGGCTGCGGCCGGCCTTGATCATGGTGCTGCGTTCGTCGCCACCTGTCTGGGGGCGGCACTTGGCTGCCTGCTCATGGGGTTCTACGCCAACTGGCCGGTGGGACTGGCGCCGGGCATGGGGCTCAACGCGTTTTTTACCTACACCGTCGTTGGTGAAATGGGTTACACCTGGCAGGTTGCCCTTGGCGCGGTCTTCCTCTCCGGCATCCTGTTTATGATTATGAGCCTCTCGCGAATCCGCGAATGGCTGCTTAACAGCATTCCGATGAGCCTGCGTTTTGCCATGGGGGCAGGGGTTGGTCTGTTTCTCGGGCTCATTGGCCTGAAGACGGCGGGCATTGTCGTCGACAGCCCCGCGACGCTGGTGACGATGGGGTCTTTTGGTGAGCCTTCGGCACTACTGGCCGCCATCTGCTTCTTGCTGATCGCGGTGCTTAGCCACCGCAATGTGTTTGGCGCCATCCTATTGAGCATGCTCATTGTAACGGGGATCGGCTGGAGTATGGGGCTTGTGGAGTATGGCGGTGTTGTGTCGCTCCCTCCCAGCCTGGCGCCAACCTGGCTGGCGATGGATATTGCGGGCGCGTTGAACGTGGGAATGATCAGCGTTGTGCTCGCGTTTCTCTTCGTGAACATGTTCGACACCGCGGGAACACTGATGGGGGTGGCTCATCGTGCAAACCTGGTTGACGAGAACGGCAAGATAGAAAACCTTTCCAAATCCCTTAAAGCGGACAGTACATCCAGTGTCCTGGGCTCATTTGTGGGTTGCCCGCCGGTAACCAGCTACGTTGAAAGCGCTTCAGGCGTAGCCGCGGGTGGTCGCACTGGTCTGACAGCCGTCACTGTCGGCGTGCTATTCCTGCTGGCAACCTTCTTTGCACCTCTTGCGGGAATGATCCCGGCCTACGCGACCTCAGGCGCACTTATATACGTCGCTATGCTGATGATGAGTGGAATGGCCCACATCGACTGGAAGGACATCACCGACACCATTCCGGCCATCATTACTGTGGTGATGATGCCGCTGACCTTCTCCATCGCCAATGGCATTGCGCTGGGCTTCGTTACCTATGCCACGTTGAAGCTGCTTACCGGGCAGAGGAAGAAAGTATCCGTCAGCCTGTATGTTCTCTGTGTCATCTTCATCGCCAAGTTCGCCTTCCTGTGATCAAGGCACACGGTTGACCCGAACCCGAGGTTTTACCCCAAAACAACAAAACGAGAGGTAGTAAAAATGAAACTGTTGCAAAAAATCCTGCTGTCGGCGTGCGTTTTCACCGCGTTTGTTCCGGTTGCTCACGCTGAAAAGTTCTTCGGCAGTTCCAGTGTGTCGCTGCTTTATAGCGATGACTATGAAATCTTTGGCTCTCAGAAAGAGTCTGCGACCGTGTTTACCTTTGAAAACGTGACCGCCCACAACTGGGGGGATACGTTCTTCTTCATTGACCGCTATCAGGTCCAGGGGGATTCCGGTAACGCTGACTCCACCTATGGGGAGTTCGCGCCCCGGTTGAGCCTGAGTTGGCTAAGCGGCCAGGATCTGGGCTTCGGGCCGGTTAATGACGTCTACCTGGCAACCCAGTATGAGTTCGATGGTGGGGTAGAGGCGAACAACTACATGTACGGTCTTGGATTGGGCTGGGACATCCCTGGATTCCAATACTTCAACACCAATGCCTACTATGTTGAAAACAACACCGCGTTCGACACGCCGGACGACTGGCAGCTGACCGTAACATGGGGGGTGCCGTTCGAACTGGGCAGCGCGGCGTTTCTCTTTGACGGTTTTATCGACTATTCATCGGGGGTAAGCGGTGCTCAGAGTGCGGACTTGCACATCAACCCGCAGTTCAAACTCGACCTTGGTCATTTCAAGGGAGAGGCTGGCGTGTTGTATGCCGGTATAGAGTACTCGTACTGGCGTAATAAATTCGGTAGCCCAAACATAGATACGGAGAACGCTGTTAGCGCACTGGTCAAGTTCCACTTCTGACCCGCGCTATCATCATCGGATCCATTGGGCCGCTGGTTTCAGCGGTCCAGCTGCCATCACATGACAGGAGAACTTTATGGGACGCCTTACCACACACGTACTGGATACTTCGCTGGGACGCCCCGGACAGGGTATTCGTATCGAGGTTTACCGACTGGAGGGTGAATCGCGCACCTTGCTGAAAGAAGTCACCACTAATGATGATGGCCGTTGCGATGCCCCGATACTTGAAGGTGAGGCCTTTACCGAGGGCCAGTTCGAGCTGGTCTTTCACGCTGGAGACTACCTCCGGCGCCAGGGCGTAGAGGCTGACGAACCGCGCTTTCTCGATGTTATCCCATTGCGTTTCGGCGTGGCTGACGCCTCCCAGCACTTTCATGTGCCCCTCCTGCTTTCTCCCTATAGCTACTCCACCTACCGCGGTAGCTGAGTCGAGATGGTCAGTCATCAATACAACAGTGCGAACAAGAGAACAGGTTAATGGAAGCTTACATTCTGGATTTTGTGAATTTCATGTTGCGGTGGCTGCATGTGATTGCGGCGATTGCGTGGATTGGTGAGTCAATCTACTTCGTGATGCTGGATAACAGCCTCAAGCCGCCACAGGCCGAAAACTGCAAAAAGAAGGGGGTTTTTGGTGAGATGTGGGCTGTGCATGGGGGCGGTTTCTATCACAACCAAAAGTACGCCACCAGTCCGGGTACCTTGCCTGCCGACCTGCATTGGTCGTTCTGGAAATCGTACACCACCTGGCTGTCGGGTTTCGCGCTGTTCGTTATTCTCTACATGGTCAACCCAGGCTTCTACCTGGTGAACACCAATAGCAGTTGGCAGTGGGCTGCTGAGTTAAGTGGATGGCAGGCCAACGTTGCGGCGGTGCTTTTCCTGGTATTCGGGTGGGTTGTATACAATGAGCTGTGCAAGCGCATAAGCCCGAACATGGAGCGGGACGGCATCCTGAGTATTGCGGTTGGGGTGCTGCTTGTCATAGTTGCCTATGTAAGCACTCAGTTGTTTGCTGGCCGTGCTGCGTTCCTTCTGACCGGTGCTGTCATGGCGACAGCCATGTCCGCGAACGTTTTCTTCTGGATCATTCCGGGCCAGCGCCGCATGGTCGATGCCATGAAGGCGGGCGAGGAGCCCAATCCGATTGATGGCAAGCGCGGTAAACAACGCTCTGTCCACAATACCTACTTCACGCTTCCCGTCGTTCTGTTGATGATCAGTAATCACTACGCCTTCGCCTATACAGAGGCTCAGGCATGGTTGGTCATGTCGCTGCTCATATTTGCCGGCGCCGTTATCCGCCAGTTCTTTGTACTGATGCATGCGGGCAAAACCCAACCTTCCTACCTTCTGGCCGGTGGTGTGCTGATCCTGCTGACGTTCTGGGTGGCCGCGCCCACGGGAGAGTCCCAGGTGGCAACGGCTCAGGCAAACGCCGAGCCCAATACGACGACGCATGAGACAAGTGAATCCCCCCTTGCTGCCAACGTGGGCGCGACCATTGAGCAGCACTGTGCGGGATGCCATTCGAAGCAACCTGAGAACCCGGCGTTTTCGGCTCCGCCGGCGGGATTTGCGTTTGATGCGGTTGATCAGATCCTCAGCCATCAGGCCAAGATCCAGGAGGTTGTGGCGAACGGATACATGCCGTTGGGCAACGCCACGAACATGACCGAAGAAGAGCGCGAAATCATCAAGAACTGGGGTGAATGAGTGTTGCGTTCATGTTGGATACAATATAGTATATTTAAGTATACAATGCATATTGAAGGCGAGCTGGTACCAACGGCCTGCCAAACGGATTGGAAGAAGGAAGTTGCTTGATGAATCCGGCTAATCCAGACCATTACCCCCGAGACCTGATTGGTTACGGTTCTGAGCCTCCCCATGCAAATTGGCCTGGCCGGGCACGCATTGCCGTGCAGTTCGTTCTCAATTACGAGGAAGGTGCGGAGAACTGCGTCCTGCATGGCGATACGCATTCGGAGCAGTTCCTGTCCGAAATCGCCGGGGCTGAGGCCTACCCAAGCCGGCACATGAGCATGGAGTCAATCTATGAGTACGGCTCGCGGGCAGGGGTATGGCGGGTACTGAAGGAGTTTCAGCGCCGCGGCATGCCGCTGACGATATTTGGCGTGGCGATGGCCCTTGAGCGGCACCCCGAGCTTGCCCATGCGTTTAAAGAGCTGGGGCACGAGGTTGCCTGTCACGGTTGGCGCTGGATTCACTACCAGAATATTCCGGAAGGTATAGAGCGCGCGCACATGCGCCGGGCCATCGAGATCTTCGAGGCTTTATACGGTGAGAAACCGGCAGGGTGGTATACCGGTCGCGACAGCGAGAACACGCGCCGTCTGGTGCTGGACGAAGGCAGCTTTCTCTACGACAGCGATTACTACGGGGACGATCTGCCGTTCTGGACCCGTCAGTACGATAGTGAGGGCGAAATGCACAACCACCTGGTAGTGCCTTATGCCCTGGACACCAATGACATGCGCTTCGCTTCAGCGCAAGGCTTCGGTACCGGAGAGGACTTTTACCAGTATTTACGGGATGCCTTCGACGTGCTTTATGCCGAGGGTGAGGACTCGCCAAAAATGCTGTCCGTTGGTCTCCACTGTCGGCTGGTTGGCCGGCCGGGACGCTTCCGGGCCCTGCAGCTATTCCTCGATCACATAGAAGCCCATGATCGTGTCTGGGTTACGAGACGTGTGGATATTGCTCGCCATTGGGCCGAGCACCACCACCCGCTCTCATCCAAGGAGCAGCAATGAGCAATCGATCTGTGAACAAACCTACGTATTACGCTCCCGCTGGCGGGCATCCACCTCAGACCCAGTTGTTGTCTGACCGTGCGGTTTTTACCGAAGCCTACGCCATCATTCCCAGGGGCGTGATGCGGGATATCGTCGCCAGTGCCTTGCCGCATTGGGAAAAAACCCGGCTTTGGGTGCTTTCACGCCCGCTGTCTGGATTCGCCGAAACGTTCTCCCAGTACATCATGGAGGTGTCCCCTGGGGGCGGCAGCTCGCGACCAGAGCTTGACGCTTGCGCGGAAGGGGTTCTGTTTGTGGTTGAAGGCGAGATGACCCTGACCATCGCCGGCCAACAACACCGGATGCAAGAGGGCGGCTATGCCTTTATCCCGCCGGGTGCCTCCTGGCAGTTGTTTAACGAGAGCGATGCGCCGCTGCGTTTTCACTGGGTGCGAAAAGCTTACGAGCATGTGGACGGTATTGATGTGCCTGAAGCTTTTGTCACCAATGAGACGGACATAACGCCCACCGAGATGCCGGGAACTGAGGGGCGCTGGACGACAACACGCTTTGTTGATCCGCAGGACATTCGACATGACATGCACGTCAACATTGTCAATTTCCAGCCCGGCGGAGTCATTCCATTTGCCGAGACCCACGTGATGGAACATGGCCTTTACGTGCTGGAAGGGAAGGCGGTTTATCACCTCAACCAGGATTGGGTTGAAGTGGAGGCGGGTGACTACATGTGGCTTCGCGCCTTCTGCCCACAAGCGTGCTATGCCGGTGGGCCGGGGCCGTTCCGTTACCTGCTTTACAAGGACGTGAACCGGCACATGAAACTCAGCGGATTCGGTTCGCGCTGAGCTGGGACGAGGACATTTTTATGCTGGAACTCAAAGCACAACCGTTGAGCCCGGAGGCATTCGCCGAATTCGGGGATGTTATTGACCGGCGCACGGCTGACTCCTTTCCCATCAATGCGGGGCGCACCCAGCGCCACCATGATCTGGCGAAAGTGGAGCTGCTCGGTGATGAGGCGCGGGTTCTGGTGAGTATTTTTGTCAGCCAGCCGGTGACGTTACCGCTGGAGCTGTCGTTCCTGGAGCGCCACCCGCAAGGCAGCCAGGCCTTTATGCCTCTGCACGAGGAGCGATTCCTGGTTGTTGTCGCACCCCCAGGCGACACGATCAGCCCTGATGAAGTTCGCGCCTTTGTCACCGATGGTTTCCAGGGAGTGAATTACCGCGCGGGTACCTGGCACGCCGTGCAGTCGGTGTTGGATCGGGAAGGCGAATTCCTGGTTATCGATCGCGGCGGCTCGGGGAACAACTGCGACGAGTACGGAATGGAGGTGCGTGTGCTCCTCGACCTATCTGACTGATCTACCGGCTGAATTTCCATTCAACTTTTACCGACGGTGCACATACGTTTCAGGCGCCGGGACGAGCTTCGCCTCGAATACAAGAACAACCTTACTTCGGAGGAAACACCATGACTCGCATGACCGCAGCAGAAGCAGCTGTTCACGTTTTGAAGAAAGAAGGTATCGACATTGCCTTTGGAGTGCCCGGAGCGGCGATTAACCCGTTCTATTCCGCCATGCGCAAGGTTGGAGGAGTTGACCATGTCCTTGCGCGCCACGTGGAGGGGGCCTCTCATATGGCAGAGGGTTACACCCGCACAAAAGCAGGCAACATCGGTGTCTGCATCGGAACGTCAGGGCCTGCCGGCACCGACATGATCACCGGGCTGTACTCTGCCACGGGCGACTCCATACCCATTCTTTGCATCACTGGGCAGGCGCCGCGCAGCAAACTGCACAAGGAAGACTTCCAGGCGGTGAACATCCAGGCCATCGCCGGCCCGGTGACCAAATGGGCGGTTACCGTCCTTGAGCCGGCCCAGGTGCCGCGGGCGTTCCAGCAGGCGTTCCAGTTGATGCGCAGCTCCCGTCCAGGTCCCGTTCTGATTGACCTGCCCATCGATGTACAGATGAGCGAGATCGAATTTGATCCGGACACCTACGAACCGTTGCCTGCCTACAAGCCGTCGGCTTCACGGGCGCAGATCGAGAAAGCACTGAACTTGCTGAACGAGGCTGACAAGCCCCTGCTGGTTGCCGGTGGCGGCGTTATCAACAGTGATGCGAGCGACCTTCTGGTTGAGTTTGCAGAGCTTACGGGTGTTCCCGTTGTTCCGACCTTGATGGGCTGGGGGACGATTCCGGATGACCATCCATTGATGGCCGGCATGGTGGGGCTCCAGACGTCCCATCGCTATGGCAACGCCACCATGCTCGCGTCCGACTTCGTGATGGGTATTGGTAACCGCTGGGCGAACCGGCACACCGGTAGCATTGAGGCCTATACCAAGGACCGGAAGTTTGTTCATGTTGACATCGAGCCCACCCAGATCGGCCGTATCTTCGGGCCGGATTATGGGATTGTCTCTGATGCCAAGGCGGCGCTGGAACTCTTCATTACCGTGGCCAAGGAGTGGCGCGCCGAAGGCAAACTCAAGGATCGCGGAGCCTGGGCCCAGGAATGCCAGGAGCGCAAGCAGACACTGCTGCGCAAGACTCACTTCGACGACGTGCCGGTCAAGCCGCAGCGCGTCTACGAAGAGATGAACAAGGTGTTCGGCAAGAATGTCCGGTACGTGACCGCCATTGGTCTGTCCCAGATTGCCGGAGCCCAGTTCCTGCACGTGTACAAGCCGCGGCACTGGATCAACTGCGGTCAGGCCGGGCCGTTGGGCTGGACCATTCCAGCTGCTCTGGGTGTATGCCGTGCCGATCCCGAGGCCGAGGTCGTCGCTCTCTCCGGGGACTACGACTTCCAGTTCATGGTTGAGGAGTTGGCTGCCGGGGCGCAGTTCAAGCTGCCCTACATCCATGTCCTCGTGAACAACTCGTATCTGGGACTGATCCGTCAGGCGCAGCGTGGTTTCGACATGGACTACTGCGTGCAGCTGTCGTTCGAGAACGTCAACTGCCCCGAGATTAACGACTATGGCGTTGATCATGTCTCGGTTGTCGAGGGCCTTGGTTGCAAGGCGTTGCGGGTCACCAAGCCTGATGACATTGGCCCGGCGTTTGTACAGGCGCGGCAACTGATGCAGGAACACCGGGTACCGGTTGTGGTTGAGATCATCCTTGAGCGTGTGACCAACATCGCCATGGGGACCGATCTTGACGGCGTTAACGAGTTCGAAGCACTGGTAGAGAACGTCACCGATGCGCCGACCTCAATTGCCAGCCTGACTTAAGCAACGCAATCAATCGCCCCCGAACCTGTGGGAAAACAACAGGTAGAGGGGGCGAAGACCCAAAAATGGACGAGTAGGAGACCCCAAAATGCCTAAGTTTGCAGCGAATCTAAGCATGCTGTTCACCGAGGAGGATTTTCTCGACCGCTTCCAGGCCGCCGCGTCGGCAGGCTTCCAGGGCGTAGAGTACCTCTTCCCCTACGATTTTCCCGCGGCAGACATCAAAAAGCAGTTGGATGCCCATGGCCTCACCCAGGTGCTGCACAACCTTCCCGCAGGGGACTGGGCGGCTGGTGAGCGCGGTATTGCCTGTCACCCGGACCGGGTCGAAGAGTTTCGTGAAGGCGTGGATCTGGCCATTGACTACGCCACCGTGCTCGGGTGTAAGCAACTGAATTGTCTGGCAGGTATCCGACCTAACACGGTGAGCGAAGAACAGGCCCGTCGCACACTGATCGACAACCTCCGCTTCGCCGCCGAAAAGCTGAAAGCGGCAGGCATCCTGTTGCTCGCCGAGCCCATCAACACCCGGGACATCCCCGGCTTCTTCCTCAACCGGACGGAGCAGGCCCTGGCGCTGTTTGAGGAAGTGGGCAGCGACAACCTGCAACTGCAGTACGACATCTATCACATGCAGATCATGGAGGGCGACCTGGCCCCGACCATCGAAAAGCACCTTTCGAAAATCGGCCATGTGCAGCTGGCGGACAATCCAGGGCGCCACGAACCCGGCACGGGGGAGATCAATTACCCGTTCCTGTTCGGCCATCTTGATCGCCTGGGTTACCAGGGGTGGATCGGCTGCGAGTACAAGCCTGCGACGACGACGCTTGAAGGGCTCGGCTGGCTGGATAACGCACGATAAGGTCATTCAACAAAAAAGTTAGTAAGGAGAGGATTATGAGCAAGATCGGATTTATTGGTCTCGGAATTATGGGGCGGCCCATGGCCGGACACCTGATGGAAGCAGGCCACGAGCTGGTGACCTATGTTAAGTACGGCTCCCTGGACGAAGGCCTGGCGGCCAAGGGCATGAAAGAGGTCGATAGCCCCAAGGCAGTTGCGGAACAGGCCGAGATTATCATCACCATGGTTCCGGATACCCCCGATGTTGAGGAAGTGCTGATTGGTGAGGGCGGCATCGTTGAAGGTCTCCAGCCCGGTACGCTGGTCATCGATATGAGCTCCATTGCGCCGATCCCCACCCAGGCATTTGCCAAGCGCATCACCGAGGCTGGTGGTGAGTACGTTGATGCCCCGGTATCTGGTGGCGAGGGTGGCGCTGTTAACGCAACCCTGACCATTATGGTAGGTGGTACCAATGAAGGCTTTAACCGGGCTCTGCCCGTCCTTGAGGTCATGGGTAAGACCATCACCCATATTGGCGATCACGGCGCCGGTCAGATCTGCAAAGTTGCCAACCAGATCGTGGTAGCACTGACCATCCAGGCCGCGGCTGAGGGTCTGCTTTTCGCGTCGAAAGCCGGAGCGGATGTAACGAAAGTGCGTGAGGCCCTGCTGGGTGGTCTGGCCCAGTCGAAGATCCTCGACGTCCACGGAGAGCGCATGATCAAGCGTACCTTTGACCCTGGCTTCCGTATTCGCCTGCACCAGAAGGACCTCAACCTGGCCCTGGAAAGTGCACGCAGCCTGAACCTGTCGCTACCTGGCACCGCCAACGCCCAGCAACTGTTCCAGGCCTGCGCCGCGAACAATGGCGCGGATTGGGATCACGCAGGCATTGTGAAGGCCCTGGAAAAACTGGCAGACCACGAGATTGGTGCCTAGTTAAGCAGCCGGCGCAGCACTCAAACCCAATGGCCGGTGTCGATTCGGCACCGGCCATTAGGGCGCGATTGGGGGCGCGCCGGCGTACCACGTCGTTTCTTTAATTTCTATCCGTTGCGAGGAGCCGCAGATGCACGCCTTGTCCAATTCGCTGTCCTTTGATCATCCGACAGAAGTGAATGTCTGGCTCAGGCAGCTTGCCGCAACGGCGGTCTCCGCCGTCCATCCCGATACGCTGCTTTCGGCTGGCCAGCTACCGCCGCGCCCGGCCGGACGTACCGTCGTGATTGGGGCTGGCAAAGCGGCGGCGGCAATGGCTGCGGCCTTCGAGCGCACGTGGGCTGATACCTACGATGACGCCGACCTTTCCGGCCTCGTTGTTACCCGGTATGGACACGGTGCGGAATGTCGTCACATCGAGGTATTGGAAGCTTCTCATCCCATGCCGGACGAATTGGGCGAGAAGGCTGCCCAGCGTATGCTCGAGTCGGTGGCCGGGCTGACCGAGAATGATCTTGTTGTCGCTTTGATTTCCGGTGGCGGTTCCGCACTCATGACGCTGCCGGCGCCAGGGCTGACACTGCAGCAAAAGCAGGCCATCAACAAGACGCTGTTGCGTTGTGGTGCCCCGATCCGGGAGATCAACACGGTGCGGCGCCACCTTTCGCGCGTCAAGGGTGGGCGCCTGGCTGTCGCTGCCCATCCGGCGAGGGTGATTACCTACCTGATTTCCGATGTGCCCGGCGACGATCCTGCGCTTATCGCCTCAGGGCCAACCATTCCAGATGCGACAACGCCAATGGATGCCCTGGAAATACTGGAGCGGTACTCCATTGATATTCCAGAGGCTGTGCGCAGCCACCTGGTCAGCGACGATACTGCCCCCAAGCCGCATTCACCCGAATTTGGACTTGACCGCACGATCGTTCAGGCCAGGGCCTGTGATGCACTTCGGGCCGCCGAAGCGTCCGCAAATCTGGCCGGTGTGGATGTTCGAGTGTTGGGTGACGATCTTGAAGGAGAAGCGAGGGAGCTCGGAGGTGAGCACGCGACAATGGCGTTGAAGCTGCAAAAAGACCTCAAAGAACCTCTGTTGATCCTTTCAGGCGGCGAGACCAGCGTTACGGTGTCCGGTGAAGGGCGAGGAGGTCGCAACGTCGAATACCTCCTGGGTGCCATCTCGGTCCTTCAGGGAGCGTCCAATATTCACGCTTTGGCCATCGACACGGACGGTATTGATGGCTCCGAGGATAACGCCGGCGCCATTTTCGGACCCAATGACTGGTCGCGGGTTCAGGCCCTGAAGCTTGACCCTGCCACCTATCTCGCCCGCAACGACGCGTACAGCTTTTTTGAGGCGCTTGATGGCTTGATCATCACGGGTCCGACTCGCACCAATGTTAATGATTTTCGGGCCATTCTGGTGCTTCCGAAGTCCATGTGAGGGAAGCACCGAGCACTAATAATATCGGTCCTGTACGCGGATACCGTGGCAGGACCTTATTGTTTGGTGCCGGCTTTTTTCCGGGCAAAACCGATGTGTGAAAACACCGCATGCAGGTCATCGGTTGTGCTTTCGTTGTCAAAGTTCAGTTTCGCATCGATATGATCCATGTGATGCATCATCAACGAAACGGCTTTGTCGGTGTCACGGGCGGATATCGCATCCAGTAGCTGGTTGTGCTCATCATAGGAGCAGTGCGAACGGGTTCCCTTTTCGTATTGGGCGATGATCAATGAGGTTTGCGAAACCAGGCTGCGCTGGAAGCCAACGAAGGGGGCGTTGTTTGCCGCCTCGGCCAGTTTCAGGTGGAACTCGCCAGACAAGCGAATACCGGCGCCCCGATCCCCGCGGGCGAAGCAATCATGCTCCTCTGTCACCATCTCCCGCAGCTCATCGATCTGTTCTTCAGTGGCGTGCTGAACGGCAAGCTCTGTGATGGCACGTTCGACCAAACGCCTTGCGTAGAGAATCTGGCGGGCTTCCTCCACGCTTGGGCTGGCCACCATCGCGCCCCGGTTGGGGCGAATGGAAACGACACCCTCATGTGCCAGCTGTGACAGCTCCCGCCGGATAATCGTGCGGCTGACTCCAAAAATTTCTCCCAACGCCTCTTCGCTCAATTTCGTTCCCGGGGCCAGGCGATGCTCAAGAATAGCGTCGAACATGTGGGCGTATATGGTGTCGCTTGTCGCCCCCGTCCGTTTCTTCTCGGCTCGGTTCGGGCTTTTGGTGGGCTGCGCTTGTTTGCTCATAATGTCTCGCGAATGAGGTGGTGGAAGTACGAAATCCGGTAGTGGGATAGTATACGAGAAATGACCCCGTTTAGCCGAGCCTGATCCGCTCACGTGCCACCTTTTGGAGCTCCAGGCCATCGCTGGGGTTGGGGAAGGGGCAAAAAAAACCCGCCGGGAGGCGGGTAAAAACACACTGAGGCAAGTCGAGTGTGTTGCAGGAGGGCGGGTAAGGTTCGCAGATCGAATGTCACAACACCTCCCCGCCGTGGCCACGATGACCTTATCAAAGAGTAACATAATTCAATCATAATTGAATACACAATATAGAAATATTGTATCCCATAAATTAATGAATGTCGTCTTTTGTGGATCTTTTGTGGCTTGGTGGTGGTGAGTGATCGCCATGCTGAAGCCAGAGATATTGCCGGCCTGCAAAAAGAATTGCCTCACATTGGTGTCTGTGTTAATTGTATACGATATTATGGTGTTTCGCTCTGAAGCGTGGGCGCCAATCGCATTCATTGAGGTATCAGGAGTAAACAATGAGCCGTTTTCGAACCCTGACTCCGTCCAGCCTTGGGCGCGAGGACTTCGTAGCCGCATTTGCGGACATCTATGAGCATTCACCGTGGGTAGCGGATAAAGCCTATGAGATGGGCATCGATGAGACATGTGATGAGGTCGAAAGCCTGCATGAGCGGATGGCCAACATCCTTCTCAGTGCGGATCGCGACACCCAGTTGGCCTTGATCAACGCCCACCCTGATCTCGCAGGCAAAGCCGCTATGCGTGGAGAGCTTACAGCCTCCAGTACGTCCGAGCAGGCCGGTGCCGGCATTCAGGATTGCAGCCCGGAAGAGTTTGAGCGCTTTGTCAGGCTGAATGAGGCGTACAAAGCCAAGTTTGGGTTTATTTTTGTGATGGCGGTGCGAGGTAGTAATCGACACCAGATACTGGCGTCGTTCGAAGAGCGCATTCACAACTCTCCCGAACAGGAATTTCAGCGAGCCCTGAGCGAGATCAATAAAATTGCCTTATTCCGGCTGCAAGCCATGTAGTGGGCGGAACCCCGAACCTTTTGTGCATCTGGTTCAAAGTATAGATTTATTAGTCTTTTGAGACGTAGATCCTTTCGTGCTCACTCCGAAACTGAACTACACTTTATCGTGTTGTTCCTAACAGGATGTGGGCCGAGATATGTTCAACGCATGGAAGTCCTTTCAGTCACTGTCCTTACTTCATTGGGTGGTGATTTCCCTCTCGTTACTGCTTACCCTCACCGCCTGGCAGGTTTCGTCCCGAATTGCAGAGGAGAAGGCCGGGGAGCAGTTTGACCATCAGGTGAAACAGCTTAATGAACTGCTGCGGGACCGGATGCAGAAGTACGAATTTGCATTGATGTCCGGTGCCGGTGCTATCCGTGCCTCAGAGGGCGGCGTGAACCTGGAAATGTGGAAGCGCTTCAGCGAAGTGCTGGCGCTTCAGGAGCGTTTGCCGGGTATCAATGGTATCGGCGTTATTGAGCGTGTCTCCGCGGAAAATCTGGGCAACTATATCGCGGAAAAACAACAGGAGCGTTCCTACTTCCGGGTGCATCCTTCCCATGGCGGCGATGACTTCTGGCCCATTGTCTATATTGAGCCGGAGGCGTCTAATAACGCGGCCGTCGGGCTCGACATGGCTCATGAATCGAATCGATACCAGGCCGCGCTCAAAGCAATGCGAACCGGCCAAACCCAGATCACGGGCCCTATCGTATTGGTACAGGATGAAAAAAAAACACCAGGGTTCCTTTTCTTTCGGCCATTCTACCAATCCGCAGAGGTGCCACCGGCCGATCAACGTGAGTCATTGTTCAGCGGGCTGGTTTACGCACCCTTCATCATGTCGAAACTGATGGAAGGCACGCTCGCCAACGTCAACCGGCTTGTTCACTTTCGGGTTACGGACGGTGAATCCCGCCTGTACAGCGAACTCGCTGAAACCCGTGGCGACAATTACGACCCTACTCCCATGTTCGAGACGTCTTACGTGATCGATATGTATGGTCGTCAGTGGCATTTCGATGTCCAGACTACCCTGCGTTTTGAAACGTTCAATGCCGGTAAGCAGCCCATTATCATTCTGGTCAGCGGCCTTGTTATCAATGCCCTGATTTTTCTGGTCTTTGCGCTCATGGCCAATGCTCGCCGCCGCGCCGAAAGTAAGGTTGTTGAGAAAACAGCTGAGCTGCAGGAAAGCCTGAATTTCATCAACACGCTGACTGACCACCTTCCATTAACCGTGTCTGTCTGGGACTCCCGACTCACGTGTCGTTTTATGAACGCCTACGGAGAACACTGGTTCCCGTTCAGTAAAGAAGCGGCCATTGGCCAGAATCTGGAGCAGATGCTTGGCCCCGACCTCGTCAAAGAGCGCAGCAAACATTATCAGCAGGCGCTGGAAGGGAAGAGCGTTCAGGCCAGTGCTTCGCTTGAAAACCGCAAGGGTGAGATCCGCGATGTTGTGGTCAGTTATCACCCGGTGACTTTGCAGGGTGAGCGGTGTTTCATGGCGACCACGATTGACGTAACCGATATCGTGCAGCGTGAAAAGGAGCTGGAAGTTCTGAACGCGGAACTCGAGGAACAGAAGCAGGAGGCGGAATCGGCGGTGACCGTCAAAACGGCCTTCCTTGCCAATATGAGTCACGAGATCCGCACACCCATGAACGCGATTATCGGTGTTCTGGTGCTGTTGCAGGAAGCCGGGTTGGAGGATCACCCACGGCGGCTCGTTAAGAAAGCCTTCTCGGCGTCTGAGGCACTCCTGCAACTTCTGAATGACATTCTTGATCTGTCCAAGATCGAAGCGGATCACATTGAGCTTGATATCCATCCATTTGATATCGATGCGCTGGTTCACCGCAGCGTTGACCTGTTTGCCATTGTTGCGGAAGAAAAAGGCCTAAAACTCAGGGTGTCTATTGATCCCGCGACACCCAATCGGGTCTCGGGCGATCTGCTACGCATCTCCCAGATATGCACCAACCTTGTCGGTAATGCCGTCAAATTCACCCGCAAGGGCGGTATCGATGTCCGGATTGATTATCGGACTGAGAGTCAGGCAAGCGGCTATCTGCAAATTGAAGTTGTGGATACCGGTGTGGGTATCAAACCCGAGGACCAGGGGCGAATTTTTGAGAACTTCCGGCAAGCGGACGAATCCACGAGCCGGAATTTCGGTGGGACCGGGTTAGGCCTTGCCATCAGCCAAAGACTGGCACTATTGATGAAAGCGGAACTGACCCTGGAGAGCGACATTGGCAAGGGCTCGACTTTCCGGCTTTTGGTGCCTGTCGGTGTCTCCCAGGACGATGGCACAGTAAGTTCCTCGAGGACGGGAAGGCCGATTCATGTCTTTCATTATGGTTTTCGTGCCAATCTGGCCTTGCTCGAGGATTATCGGGAGCATTGGCGCCTGACACTTGAAACCGTCGATGATATGACTCAATGGCCCGCTATCCTTGAGAGTATTGCGAAGGTTGAAGACGTCGAAGACAGGTTCTTCCTGATTGACATGGAAGGCACGGAACCGAGCCTGCTGGACGGTTTCGTGACCGAGCTCCTGACCGATCCCGGCAGGTACCCGCTCTGGGCCATACTGATCATTGCCTCTGCCGGCTATTGGCGGGACTGGGTGGCGGACTTCGAGCGTTCCGGCGGGCACATGGCCTTTGAGCCCCTGACGCCATCAAAGCTCTTCGAGCACTTTTCCCAAAGACATGGGAATAAGCCGGATTCGCGGGGAGGGGGCAAGCCCCAGTTTGACGGATTATCCGCGCTGGTGGTCGACGATGTGCCCTTGAACTGCGAAATTGTTGAGAGTTACCTGAGATCGTTTGGTGTCAATGTGCAGTCTGTCCAGACAGGGGACCAGGCCGTTGAGCGCTTGGGGCAGAGGGGCTTCGACCTTATACTGATGGATCTTCACCTGGACGGTGAAACCGGCCAGGAGGTGACCGAGCGGATCCATGGCTGTGCCAACGCAAATGACTCGATCATCGTTGCGCTCTCGGCCTCTATTTCCGATCACGACCGCATGACGGCCAAGGCGGCGGGAATGCAGGACTATCTCACCAAACCGGTGGTTCCCAAGGATATCCAGTTACTGCTGGAAACCTACTTTGAAGATCGTCGGTCAGTGGTTTACACGCCCGAGGTGTCCGACGAGAGTGAGGTATTCAACGACACGGAGGTGGCGGTAACGGACATGCCGGACTTTATTTCACGTCAGGCTTACGATCGTCTTTTCAGTGATGATCAAGCGTTGTTCACTCGGTGTGTCAGAAGCTTTATCGCCAGTTCCGCGGAGATGGTTGCTGATGTCCGGAAGGCAACGCTGGCGGAAGATGCCCGTCACATGGCGCACAAGATCAAAGGGGCTGCTGCCAGTATTGCCGATACAGAGCTTGCGCAGGTGGCTGGTCTGATTGAGAACGCCCAGGAGGACCATACCTCGTTGTCCATGTTGCCCCAGTTGCTCAACCTGCTCTTGGAGCACAGCCGACGTTTGGAGCAGCACTTTGGCTTGATCGCTTCTGGCGACAATGTCGCTGAAACCGACGCAGAGTTACAAATCGTGCTCTCTCGTGTAAAGACGAAACTGGGTGGCAATCGTATCGCTGAAGATGAAGATTTGAGGGTGATCTTGAATCACCTCATTGCCAGCGGCGAGATGAAACTGGCGAACCAACTGAGGCAAGCGTTGGAGGTCTATGACTTCCCGCTCGCACTCACACTATTGGACGATGTTCCACTGGAGGGATAGGCCAGACAATGAGTAATGAAGAACAGCCAGTTGTACTTGTTGTGGAAGATAATCCCACTGGTATCGCCAGTCTTGTGGGGATACTGGGGGCGGCCTGCGAACTCGTTGTTGCCAAGACGCTGGCCGAGGCAGAGCGATGCCTTTCGCCGGACATGGACCTTGTACTTCTTGACCTCTACCTGCCCGATGGCAACGGTATTGAGTTTCTTAAACGCTTGAAGTCGGACCCGCTCTACCAGGAACTGCCGGTGATCTGTATGTCCGCTTCCGACCAGAGCAGCGACATTGAAGAGGCGTTCAGGGAAGGCGCTATTGATTATGTCCTCAAACCTTTCAACAAGATCATTCTGAGTGCCAAGGTTTCAACCTTTGTTGATTTTAAGCGAAAGACGAATTTGCTGGCCGCCCAGGCGTTGCGGGATACACTGACCGGGATCGGCAACCGACGGATGTTTGAGCAGCAGTTGGACCTGGAGTGGCGGAGGGCGCTTCGACAGGAACTTTCCCTCGGCCTTGCTCTGGTGGATATGGACCATTTCAAAAGTATTAATGATCAACATGGGCACGCCCAGGGTGATGTTTGCCTGCAACTGCTGGCGACGTCCATGGAAAAGGCGTTCGGCCGTGCGGGCGATCTGGTGGCAAGACTCGGCGGCGATGAGTTTGTAGCAATGCTGCCCGGTGCCACGCTCAACAGTACGGTTCGGGCGGCCAAACGTCTGAAGGAGGTTCTGGCAAACGAACACGAAAAGTGTCGCCGCAGTGGGCAGGATTGCCCTGGCTTTTCAGTGTCAGTCGGTTGCTACGCTGTCGTTCCTCACAAAGGGACGAATGCTTCAGAGTTGAAGGAAGCAGCGGATCAGTATCTTTATGAAGCAAAGAGGGAAGGGGGGCGTAGCTGTGTCAGACCTGCTATCTAAGCTGGACCGAGACGACTCGATAGGAACGCGCCTCTTTCAGGTGAAACCCAAGATCATGGTCGTGGATGACGAACCCACCAATATACGCGTGTTGTCGGATGCACTGAAAAACGATCATGACATTATCTTGGCCACCAGTGCGAAACAGGCGTTGGGGCTTCTCGATAGGGGAGAACGTCCTCATTTATTGCTACTGGATATCATGATGCCAGACATGGATGGTCTGGAAATGTGTCGACGGCTGAAGATGCGTCAGGAACTTCAGCACATTCCGGTTATCTTCATCACGGCGCTCATTGACACAGACAGTGAGGAAAAGGGATTTGAGGTGGGGGCTGTGGATTTTATTCGTAAGCCAATCAGCATCCCCTCCGTGCGGGCAAGAGTGCGCACGCACATTTCCCTGAAAGGCATGCTCGATCATATGGTCGAGCTCAATCAAACGTTAAACGAAAGATTGCATCAGTCGGACCAGTTGAACTGGCGCTTGATGCAGGAGCAGAAACGGGGCCGTGCCGCTGACTCAACGAACCTCTATGAGCAGGCCTTCATGTCGACCTCGGAAGGTATCGCGGTGCTTGATCACGAGGGCAAAATCACCGCAGTGAACCCCTCCTACAGCCGCATTACCGGTTACTCCGAAGACGAAGCGTTAGGTCGTTATCATGACGTTCTTGATGTGCGCGTGGATAAGCGCCATAACAGCACCAGTATCCTGGACTATCTGGGGGTACATAATCACTGGTCGGGGGAGATCTACAACCGCAGAAGGAATGGCGAGGTTTATCCGGAGCTGAGAACGATCAGCACCATAAGGGCCGAGGACGGCCAGGTGACCCACTACGTGACGGTCTTCAACGATATCACCAACCTGAAAGAAACCGAGCAGCGGCTGGAAGAGCTGACCTGGCGTGACCCCGTTACCGGGTTCCCCAACCGGGCGCTTTTCCTGGACCAGCTGAGTACCGTGCTGAAGTTGTGTCATCACGGTGGCATGGCCACTGCGGTGATCGTTGTTGATATCAACAACTTCCGATATGTAAACGAGACCTTTGGTTTCGACTGCGGTGATATTGTCATTCAGACGTTTGCCGAGAGGCTCAGGAATGCCTGCCATGAAGACGACTCCATCGCTCGTTTGTCGGGCGATGAGTTTGGAATCGTGCTGGCACCAAAGCAGTGGACGTTGGATGAAGCCTATCGGATAGCCCTGCAGGTGTTCGAGCGTATTCAGGAGGCTCTGCGGGAACCCGTGCCTTATCGCTCGGAAGGGGTGTTGACGATAGAGGCAACCGGTGGCATTGCGCTGTATCCAACAGAAAGCTCCGACATGCCTTCCCTGGCTTTACGCCATGCCGAAACGGCGCACCGAAATGCCAAGGACTCGAACCGGGCTGTTGCGGTGTTTGAAGATTCCATGAGCGAGAATATCCGGCGGCAGATGGCGGTGGAGTCGGAACTGGCCCGAGCGATTACCGAGAACGAAATTGCAATGTATGCTCAATCTCAGCATAGCCCGGACCGGAAACTGGCGGGCATCGAACTTCTGGTTCGATGGGATCATCCTGAAAGAGGGTTGTTGGGGCCCGGCGAATTTATTCCTTTTGCCGAGCGAACCCGGCAGATTGTCGCCCTGGAGCGCCATATCGTTCGCGTGTGCCTGGGAATGTTGGCTCAGATGAGAGCAGATTCGCGAAAGCTCCGCTGCTCGATCAATATTTCCGCCAAGCACATGGCGGAAGAGGATTTTGCTGAGGCGATCCTCGGGTTGGTTGCAGACTCGGGTTACCCTCCCGCGCTGATTACGTTCGAGCTGACGGAAAGCGTGATGGTGAAAGATGTGGACGCCGTTGTCGAAAAGATGGAGAAGATACGGAACTTTGGTTGCACGTTCTCGCTGGACGATTTCGGAACAGGTTATTCCTCGCTTTCCCAATTGCGCCGATTGCCCATATCGGAAATCAAGATTGACCGGTCGTTTGTACTTTCGGCGCTGAACGATTCCACGTCCGCCGATATCGTCGATATGGTGAAACGTATAGGTGAATCCATGAATGTTCGAGTTGTGGCGGAGGGAGTGGAAACGCAAGAACATGCTGATTTCCTGAAAACCCACCATCCGGGGGTGTATTTACAGGGGTACTTCTTTGGGCGCCCGGCACCGTTGTGGACCTTTTTCGTCGAGAAGTCGCACTGAACGCTGGGTCTGAGATGGCCCCGGCTTTTACGTCAATGCCTCAATCGCTTTCGCGTCGGTCGCGAAAATATTCTCCTCTTTGATCAGTTGGGCCAGCCCTGTCCTTGAAAGGGCCTCCCTCAACGGAAGTTTTGGGCCGGACAGGTAGAGGGTGATGCCTCTTGCATCCAGAAAGGACCAGATGTCCTGCAGGGTATCCAGGCCTGTAGAGTCGACCTGATTCAGGGAGGATGCAGAAATCAGCACGGTTCTCAAATCCGGGGCGGCATCCACTCGCTTGCGGATGGAGCGCTCCAGAACCGGTGCCGTCAGGTAAGTGAGTGAGGCGTCCATACGTACCCCGAGAACCCCCTCGGCAATGGGCGGCAGCTGGTAAAGATGTCGGTCACGAAACCCACCTGACTCATGAACCCCCAGTTCAATGATTCGCGGCACGGCATGATGATGAAGGAAGGCGAGCAAAGACGCCGCTATGCCCGCCAGAATTCCCCAGTACAGGTTTGGCACGGTGACCAGTGTCACCACCAGGGTGACGAGAGCTACCATGCCATCCTTGGGGTTTTCACGGCTCAATCGGGTAAGCGAGCGGACATCAATCAGCCGGGTGACGGGCACGATGATGATGGCGGCGAGGATCGCGGTCGGCAGGTGATACAGGAGCTCGGTAAACCCGAAAAGAGAGATCAGCACGAGCAGTGAGGCGATCAGGGACGCCCTCGCGGTTTTCGCGCCACTGTAGGCGTTCAGCGCCGTGCGGGAGAACGAACCGCTGACAGGAAAGGCACCGCTGAAGCCGCTGGCCATTTTGGCCAGACCCTGACCGATTAACTCCTGATTCCGGTCCCACGGTTCTCCTGTTATTCGCGACATGGTGCGGCAACTGGACATCGCTTCGGTAAAGCTGATCAGTGCAATGATCGCAGCGGGCAGCAGAAGCGCCAGGTGCTGGTCAACGGAGAGTGTCAGAGGCAATGAAGGCTGGGGAAGTCCGCTTCCGACCGGACCGATGACCGAGCCGCCAAGCTCTCCAAATCCCAGCAGATAACTGCCGGCGATGCCAATCAGTGTAACGACCATCACCGCAGGCAGGCGCGCGGTCAATTTTCCGAGTAGCAGCAGCGCTGCCACGCCACCGAGGCCGAACCCGGCGGTTGCGACCAGCCGCCAGGGGGCGTGTTGCCATTCCTGCCAGAGAGTGGATAGCCAGTTTTCGCCGGCGCCTGTATCGAAGCCCAGTAGGGCAGGGATCTGTGAAACGATAATGATGACGGCAGCCGCATTCACGAATCCCTGAACGACAGCGTTCGAGATCAGGTTGGCAAGAATGCCCATGCGGAACGCGCCCATAAGAAACTGCATGAGCCCGGAATAGAGGGCGAGCCATATGGCCATCACCACCCATTCCGGGGACCCCGCTTCGGCCAACGGTTGCAGCGCCGCGAAGGTCAGCAGGCTGGTTAATGCCACAGGCCCGACCGCAAGCAGTGACGATGAACCGAACAATGCCCCAACAATGCCCGGCAGCAGTGCCGCGTAGAGACCGGTAACGGGCGGCATCCCCGCGAGTTGGGCGTATGCCAGGGCCTGGGGGATCAGTACCAACCCGACCGTGATGCCGGCAATGGCGTCCGCCCGGTTCTGCCGTCTCGTGGGTCTGGCCCATGTCAGGAAGGGGAAGAGCCTGACGATCAGTTTACTTGAGGATGCCCGCATAACAATTCCAATTGGCAACGTGTCGGTGTAACGCACGTATCCGGTCCGGCTCTCCATTTAAGGGGCTTTGATAACCGTATAGCACATTACCAGCATCGGGATAGAGAAAGTAGAATTCGACTCAATGATCTATGCTGTCATTAGGCTGCATGGCACCGCCTCTGGCCTCTGCTGGCCTCTGGAGAGTGCACGAATAAATTCGCTGATGGAGAAGGCGTATGCAACAGATCCAGAAATACCCCGCGGGCTGGCGGGTACTGCATTGGGTAATGGCGCTGATGGTCCTGACGTTGATACCCGTCGGGCTCTGGATGGCGTCGCGTGCGGAAGCTGATATCTGGGGGGCGCTGACGAATACCTTGTACAGTGGGCACAAAGCCATAGGTTTTACCGTGCTCCTACTGATGATCCTGCGGATCGTGGTCAAGATACGGGTAAAAAGCCCACCCTATCCCGAGAGCATGCCCCGCACATTGCAGATTGCAGCCAAGAGCATGCACCACCTGATCTACGTCATGTTGGTGGTTACGCCTTTGTTTGGCTGGGCCGGTGTGACGGCGTATCCGGCTTTGGGCATCGTGGGCGATGTCAGACTGCCCGCCATGCCTTTTGTGCCGGAGGACAAGGAATTGGCTGGGAGCCTGTTTGCGATACATGGGTGGCTCGCCATAACGTTGGGGGTGCTGGTCGCAGGCCATATCGCGGCGGCCTTTCGCCATATGCTCCGTGGGGATGGTATTTTCCGCCGAATGGTTTGAGTCGGCATGCGAGGACCGCAGCCGGCCTGTTCCGGTGCGATCGCTAAGCCAGACAGATGCGGTACCGAAGCACCCCGGCATCCTCCTCACGGACCCATTCAATCCGGTGCCCGGTCAGCTCGCACAGCACTTGTAAATCCCGACGGCCGCTGGGATCATCGGCCAGGAAGTCAACCTGCGTGCCGCTGGGAAGGCCCTGGGTGCGCTTCTTAAAACGCAGAACTGGCAGGGGGCATACCAAACCGATGGCATCGATCTGGTAAACCTCTGTTTCATGGTTCCGGGACTGTTCAGTCAAGCCGCACATTCTCACTGCTGGTTTGCGCGGCGGAGGACCACCCGAACTGGTCAAGAACGGGCGGGGCGGCAAAGGCAATCACCAGCGCCGCGACAAACGCTGAAATCATGACTTTCACGATGACCCTCCTTTACCCTGTTTGGCTTCAACCTCGGCCACCCACAGATCGTGGTGCTGGCGCGCCCACTCCACATCAACCTGGCCGTTACCCATGGCATCGAAGGCGCCTTCCATGCCAACCGAGCCAATATAAATGTGGGCAATGATGGCCAGCATCATCACGAATGCGACAATCGAGTGCCAGAGGTTGGCGTATTGCATCTCTTCGTGGGGCGCCAGATCGGTCGGGAAGCTGGTACCCAGAACACTGTTCATGATGCCGAAGGTATCGGCAAACATGGGCATCTGAAACGGGAACAGCAGCGACAGCCCGGAAAGGGACACTGAGACGCCCAGCACCATCACGGTCCAGAAAATGATCTTCTGGCCGGCGTTGAATTTCTTCGCAGACGGATGGCTCTTGGTAAAGATACCGCCGCCGGCCTTGAGCCATTGCCAGTCCAGCTTGTTGGGAATGTTATGGGCCACCCACATGACAAACGTCATCACCAGCCCCAGCATGAACGCCCATGCAACGTTATTGTGGACCCACTTGGAGCCGGCAGCCAGGGTGGCAAAGGCGTCGGCCCCCATGACCGGGATCAGGAAGCTTCGCCCCATCAGGGTGATCAGCCCCGTCAGGCCCAGGGCGATAAACGAGCCTGCCAGCAGCCAATGGCCGAACCGCTCGACGGCTTTGAACCGTTCAATTGTAGTGCCCGCAGGGCCGCCTTCGATTTTGATCCTGCCGCGAATGAGATAGAACACCACCAGCAATGCGATGAAGCCCAGAATGGCACCGCCGCCGTAGGTGATGACCGGCCCTTCACGCAACTGGTACCAGCGCATGCCGCCGTCCTGGATCAGAACATCGGCCGCCGGGTTGCGAACCTGGGTTTCAATGTCGATGTTGTCGTAGCGAATGCCGCGCCAGGCATCAGCATCGGAACGCCCGCCACGGGTGCCCAGTGGCTCGTTGATCGGCGCCGCATTGGCGGGATTACCTGTTTCTTTGGAACGGGATTCCCCGTCAGCTTTCAGTCTTTCCTGCCGGGCCATGATGTCTTCGAGGGTTTGGCCGCCCCCGGTAGACATCTGGTCAGACTCGGGAACGTCCTGCGCCCACACAGGGTTGAAGACCAATGTCGCCAGCACAAAAACGGCGGCACCGAATAGTTTACAGTTCATGAAAGCACTCCAGCGGAATGAACAAAAAGAATCCGTTGCCTTAACGAATGCCGGGGCCCCAGGGCCCCGGAAACATCCAATGGGCTTACGCGCCCTTCTTCTCGTAGGCTGTGCCCCATCCCCATGCGCCTGAACCAAAACCACGGTTCACCACACGCTGGCGGTAGATGTCCGCTACCTCGTTGCCGTCACCGGCCAACAAGGCTTTGGTGGAGCACATTTCCGCACAGATCGGCAGCTTGCCCTCCGCAATACGGTTGCGCCCGTACTTGGAGAACTCCGCTGTGGAGTTGTCTTCTTCCGGACCTCCCGCACAGAACGTGCATTTGTCCATCTTGCCACGGCTGCCAAAATTGCCCGCTTGCGGGAACTGAGGGGCGCCGAATGGGCAAGCGTAGAAACAATACCCACAACCAATGCACAGATCTTTGGAGTGCAAAACCACACCGTCTTCGGTCTGGTAGAAGCAATCCACGGGGCAGACGGCCATACAGGGTGCGTCTGAACAGTGCATGCAGGCTACCGAGATCGAACGCTCACCGGGCTTGCCATCTTCAATGGTCACCACGCGTCGACGGTTGATGCCCCAGGGGACTTCATGCTCATTCTTGCAGGCCGTTACGCAGGCATTACACTCGATGCAGCGTTCGGCATCGCAAAGGAATTTCGCTCTTGCTTGTCCTTCAATGGCCATGATCTACACCTCTTGTTATGCCGGCATAATCGAACACAGGGTGCACTTGGTCTCTTGCATCTGTGTGACCGAGTCATACCCGTATGTTTGAACTGTGTTGGTGGATTCACCCAATACGTAGGGGTCGGAGCCTTTCGGATACTTGTCCCTCAGATCCTTGCCCTCCAGGTGTCCGCCGAAGTGGAACGGCATGAAGGCGACGCCCTCGCCGACCCGTTCGGTCACCATGGCCTTGACTTTGATGCGTGCGCCTTCCGGGCCAGACACCCAGACATCCTTACCGTCACGAATGTTCATGTTGTTCGCATCACGCGGATTCACTTCAATGAACATGTCCTGCTGCAATTCCGCCAGCCACGGGTTGGACCGGGTCTCGTCACCACCACCTTCATACTCAACCAGTCGGCCTGAGGTCAGAATGATGGGGAAGTCCTTGCTGAAGTCCTTCTTCTGGATGGACTCGTACAGGGTCGGGACACGCCAGAAGGTCTTGTCCTCGTAGGTCGGATAGTCCTCCACCAGGTCTCGGCGGTTGGTATAGAGGGGTTCGCGATGAAGCGGCACGGGGTCCGGGAAGTTCCAGACGATGGCGCGGGCCTTGGCGTTACCAAAGGGCGCGCACTCGTGTTTGATCGCCACACGCTGGATGCCGCCAGACAGGTCGGTTTTCCAGTTGGTTTCGGGGCCGGCAACGGCATCAATGCTGGCCCGCTCTTCGGCCGTCAGGTCGCCATCCCAGCCCAGGTCCATCAGCATCTGCATGGTGAATTCCGGGTATCCGTCCTTGATCTCGGAGTTTTTCGAGTAAACGCCGTCCGCCAGCAGGTTTTCGCCGTTGCGTTCAACGCCAAAGCGGGCACGGAAGGTAAGGCCACCTTTGGACACCGGCAAAGACATGTCATAGAGCACGTGTGTGCCCGGATGGTTCATTTCCGGTGTGCCCCAGGATGGCCATGGCAGGCCGTAGATATCACCATCGCAGGGGCCACCCACCGCACGCAGTGTGGTCTTGTCGAAGTGGTGCTGGTTGGCCATGTGCTTTTTCAGCCGCTCTGGCGACTGACCGGTGTAGCCGATGGTCCACATGCCACGGTTGAATTCACGGGTGATGTCCTCGACGACCGGTTCATTGCCTTCAATGGCAATATTGCGGAACATGCGATCGGTGAAACCGAACTTGTCCGCAAACAGCTTTATGATTTCGTGATCGACCTTCGACTCGAACAACGGCTCAACGACTTTCTCACGCCACTGCAGCGAACGATTGGAAGCGGTAACTGAACCCGAGGTCTCGAACTGGGTGGTGGCGGGCAACAGGTAGGCGCCGTCCTTGCGATCATGTAGCACCGCTGACACAGTAGGGAAGGGATCCACCACGACCAGCAGGTCGAGCTTTTCCATGGCTTCCTTCATTTCCAGCATCCGGGTCTGCGAGTTGGGCGCGTGGCCCCACAGCACCATGGCCCGGGTGTTGTCGGGCTGCTCCAGGTTTTCCTTGGCTTCCAGAACGCCGTCAATCCAGCGCGATACGGGAATGCCTTTCTCGTTCATCATGGCTCTGGATTTGCCATCCTTGTCCCACACGGCAAAACGCCCCTTGAGCCAATCCAGGTCCTCTTCCCAGACGCGGGCCCAATGAGCCCAGGAGCCAGCGGCCAGGCCATAGTAGCCGGGCAGGGTATCGGCCAGTACACCCAGGTCAGTAGCGCCCTGAACGTTGTCGTGGCCACGGAAGATGTTGGTGCCACCGCCAGGAGCGCCCATGTTACCCAGTGCCAGTTGCAGCACACAGTAGGCGCGGGTGTTGTTGTTGCCGTTGGTGTGCTGGGTACCACCCATGCACCAGATGACCGTGCCAGGGCGATTATTCGCCAGGGTACGAGCGACGCGCTCAAGCTGTGCTCCAGGCACACCGGTTACACGCTCGACTTCCTCAGGGTTCCATTTCTTTACTTCCTGCCGGATGTCGTCCATGCCGTACACGCGGGTGCGGATGAACTCCTTGTCTTCCCAGCTGTTCTCAAAGATGTGCCACAACAGGCCCCAGACCAGCGCGACGTCTGAGCCCGGACGAAACCGTACATACTCGTCCGCGTGGGCGGCGGTGCGGGTGAAGCGAGGGTCGCAGACAATCAGCGGCGCGTTGTTCTCTTCCTTGGCTTTGAGAAGATGCAGCAGCGACACCGGGTGCGCTTCCGCAGGGTTGCCACCGATCAGGAAGATCGCTTTCGAGTTGTGGATATCGTTGTACGAATTGGTCATCGCACCGTAGCCCCAGGTGTTGGCTACGCCGGCAACCGTGGTCGAATGGCAGATCCGGGCCTGGTGATCAACGTTATTGGTGCCCCAGTAGGCGGCAAACTTGCGGAAGAGGTAAGAGCCCTCGTTGGAGAACTTCGCGCTACCCAGCCAGTAAACCGAGTCCGGACCGCTTTCCTCGCGGATCTGCAGCATCTTGTCGCCGATCTCGTTGATCGCTTCGTCCCAGGAGATTTTCTGCCACTGTCCGCCGACCATTTTCATCGGGTACTTGAGACGGCGTTCGCCGTGGGCATGCTCGCGCACGGAGGCGCCTTTGGCGCAATGTGCGCCAAGGTTGAAGGGACTGTCCCAACCGGGCTCCTGCCCGATCCAGGTGCCATTCTGGACTTCCGCCATCACCGTGCAGCCAACCGAGCAGTGAGTACACACGGACTTTTTGCGAACAATTTTCCCACCTTCCGTCGATGGGGTGGCGGCCTCAACGCGGCCGGATGTTAGTGACAGAGCTGCCAGACCACCCACTGTGACACCGGAGGCGGCCAGGAAACCACGACGATCCATGGTTTTGGCAGCGAGGGATGAAAGTAAAGAACCAGCACGGGGGCCTTTCGCTACCCCGTTGGTTTTCTTTCTTAACATGTCAATTACCTCTCTCTTTTTATTCTCGTTTTACGGAGGTGTGGCCATTCAAGAGCCTTTCGCAACCTTGAATGACGCACGCTTCCTTAAAAGCGAGCCGATTCGAAGTACTTACGTGTGTGTTCAGTGTCACGCAGACCGCGGCTTTTCGGGGCTTCTTTCACCACCTCGGCTGCGGCGTTGGGGGAGACTGCCAGCGCAACAGCCGCAGGCGCTGCAGCTGCTGCCACCTTCAAGAAACGGCGGCGGCTGTTTTCACGTTTCGGGTTGTCCATTGGACACCTCCACCTGAGTTAAGGGACCAGGCAGGTCCCAGTTATTGAATGGCAAAAGCATCAGCCTCAACGGCCATGAAAGCCCGGCCCAGCGAGCCCACAGGCGCGTAGAAAACCGCGCTTTGCGCTTCTTCCAGATCGGTAAAGAACAGTGCCGCCCACTTCGCCAGGTGTGCGTCGAAAAAGGCTTTTTGAGAAGGCTGGTCACTGTCACACAGGAACTCGCCCGCAATAATGCCGGCCATGATTTCGCACAGCGTGCCCATGTGATCTTCCGGTTCTTTAACGTTGTCTCTTGCCTTGATGCCCCTGGCCATCAGGTCGCTGCGCAGATCCGCAAGGGGCTTCTCGTTGAGAAAGCCGGTCAGGTAATAACTGGTGTAGGGCAGTAATTCCCCACGACCAATGCCAACGAAAAGGTTGTTGAACTCCCGCTCCGCATCCTTGGGCGTGGTGCGTTGGGCAAGGGCAGCGAGGTTTCTGGAGGCGGTTCCTATCGGAGTGTCGTCGCCCTTTAAGGTCGCCAGTCCCCGCAGCAACTCACTTGAAGGTGGGCCGCCCAGCAAGACACCCAGCAACTGATACATTTGGGCACGGGCTCGATCTTCGTCGCTGATCGAGCGAGGGCACTGAACTTCTGCAGTGTTGGCCAAGACGTCTCTCTCTTCTTGTCTCTTGTTTATTGTTGTCTAATTTTTAATCACCGATCTACTGTGTATAGCTCCGATTTGTGTCGGGCGCAACTACAGTTGCTAACGATTCACGAATCGCCAAAACGCATTCGTGGGCGGTAGCGCGGTGTCGATTCTTCCCCGGTTTTGGTGACCACTGGTAGGGTATGGCCAGCAGTATCTGATGGAACTTCTTCGAAGTCGGACTCGGATTCCTCGATGGCTTCTGCAGGTTCCGGAGGCGCCATCGTTACCGCAGTTTCGGCCTGCTCCGTGTGCTCTGTGATGGAGTCCCCGCGTTCTTTATCAGCCTGCTCCCCCGCCTTTTTGGTTCGGTCGATCAGCCCTTGTCCCACCTTGTAGAGGGTCTTTACGGCCCCGGTCGCGCTAGCCGCGCTGGTGAAATCCTCATCGTAGTCATTGAGCCCGTCCAGCACGGCAAGTACGGGGTTGGATTTCCAAAGTGATCGCAGCGCCCTGCGGCGTAGCAGCTCGGGAATTTCTTTGCGCATGAACCCGGTAATATCGGTACCCAGCTCAATGGCATCAGGATCTGGTAAGCCGTACTTCTCCAATACATCGTGCTCGGGCAAGGTCTGATTGATGGCGAGTTCCTGTTCTTCCGGTGACGGCTCGGACTCGACCGAGGGCGCCGCCGGCTCAGTTTTATTACCGGTTTCTGCTTTCTTGCGCGACCAACGTTGCAGGCGTGACTCAGCCATCACTGAATCCTCGGTTTTTTGATGTTGGCGGGTGCGCGAAAGACGTCGCTCTCCTGACGGATACGCGGATCGCCTTTGGCGTCTTCGATGCCATCGACTTGGACACTGTCACGACGCCGTTTCTTGAAGGGCTCTTCGATGTAGTGCATATCGACAAACTCTTTGATCCAGGCCGCCAGAGACTCGGGAATGGGCACTGGCTCGACGATACTTTCGCCACTGTCCTGTGCATCCAATGCCTCATGGGCACTGGCGGTAATGGAACTGACGGCCCACCCTGAGGGAGAGCGACCGGTCTGGTCCTTATCCATGACAATCCAGACGGAGGGAACGGCCATGTTCAGGGATACAAGGTAGCCTTCCACGTCGGCGCGAAAGAGCTCCATGGTCACCGTGCCTGCGTGGTAATCCACGTCATCGCCTTCACGGATCAGTTCTTTCCAGAACGCCTCGGGGGCGCCCGGTATGACCGCCACCGGCTTCCAGATATACCGCGCCCACTGGGTTACGCCAGGGGACTGGCGAACGACGGCACCGACTTGTAACGCGCGTTTCCAATGATCTGTGCGACTGCTCATGGCTGCTCTCTTTTGTTATTCCTTCAAGCTAGCAGGAGGTCAAAAAATATCCAACTTTCCAATTGTCCAAAAACAAACGGCTGTGGCATGCTCGAAGAGCTATAGTGTTTCGTATACGTATAACAACAATGAAAAGAGTCGAGTTCCTGATGACGGCACACAAGACCTTACTGCTATGCAGCTGCGATAAAACACAGTCCTTTGATCCTGAGGCGCTGCGCAAGGCCGCAGCCGCTGAACAGGTAATCGCGGTGGATCAATTGTGCGGCCACGACATGAAGATGGCCGCTGAGCACCTGGGTGGTGATGCAGACGTACTCATCGCCTGTGGCCAGCAGGCTGCCCTGTTTGAGCGTCTGGGCGAGGATGTGCAAGCTGAAATCGGGCACTCCGCGCCGCTGGGCACCATCGACATCCGGGACCGGGCTGGTTGGGGGAGCGCGAGTGCAAACCCCAAACGTCAGCATGCCAAGCAAGCGGCCCTGGTTGCCGCGGCCCAGCTGCCAGCTCCGATTGCGCCTGCGAAAACGATCCGCTCCAGCGGGGTGTGCTGTATCGTTGGCCCCACCGAACAGGCCGTAAGAATGGCCGAGCTGGTACAGGACGAGCTGGGGGTGACCTGTATCGTCAACGATGCCGGCCCCATACAGCTTCCCTCTGCCGCCTACGACGTGGCCAGGGGCCGACTGACGTCAGCCTATGGCGCACTGGGCAATTTCAGAATGGAGTTTGCCCAGTTGCAAACCCTGAATCCCGCCGGCCGTGGTGCACTGGGTTATGGCGAGGTGCAGGCCACCGCTAGCAGCGAATGCGATGTGTTTATCGACCTCCGTGGTGGCGCTCCGGCCTTTCCCAGCCATCAGAAGCGCAACGGTTATTTCTGGGCCGACCCCGCCAAAACCGGGGAATTGGAGCGCATTGCCCTGACAGCCCGGGAGCGGGTTGGTGAGTTTGAGAAAACCGTCTACTTCAGGTTGGAAGAGTCCCTGTGCGCCCACTCCCGGGCCAACAAAACCGGCTGTACCCGCTGCCTGGATGTCTGCCCTACCGAGGCCATTTTTTCGTTCGGTGACCACGTGCAGATTGATTCGGATATCTGTGCCGGTTGTGGCTCCTGCGCGGCTGTTTGCCCGACCTCAGCCATCACCATGAACGAAAGCCCGTTCGAAGCCCTGACCAAAGCCGTGGACGTGATGGCCAGGGTGTATCGTGAACATACCGAAGAATCCCCTCGCCTGGTGTTCCATACCCTGGACGCCGGTGGTGAGGCCATGGCGCACCTGGCACGGTACGGCGATGGGCTGGCGGACGACCTGATTCCGATGGGGCTTGAGCATATCGATCGTATCGGCCATGCCGAGATCCTGGCCGCACTGGGCGCCGGCTATGCGGAAGTCCTGCTGCTGGCGGACAACGAGACTGACCGCCAGGCCGTTGCCGCGGAAGTGGAACTGGCTCAGGCCATGGTGAGCGGTGCCCACCATTCGCCCACCCGGATCCGGGTGGTTGCGACTGACGAGCTCAGTGCAGAAGGGGACAATGCGGGCCGCGTCAGTGAGCCCGTGTTACTGGTTGGCGGCCGCCGTGACATCACACGGGTTACCGTCAGTGCGATGGCGGACGGTGTTGAAGCGCCGATCCCCCTGCCACAGGGCGCGCCCTATGGTGCTATCGAAATCGATTCCGATAAATGCACGCTCTGTCTGGCCTGCGTGTCTCTGTGTCCGACTGGCGCCCTTGGCGACCATCCGGACCGGCCGGAGGTTCAGTTCACGGAAAATGCCTGTGTTCAGTGTGGCGTCTGCGACAGCACCTGCCCCGAGACAGCCATCAACCTGAAGCCGCAACTGGATCTGTCCAAGGGGGCGCTAAGCGCCCGGGCACTGCACGGCGAGGAGCCTTTCGAATGCATCAAGTGTGGAAAGCCCTTCGGTGTTGCCAGCACCATCAACCGGATCGTTGAAAAACTGGAGAATCAGCACTGGATGTACAAAAACGCCGATAACGTCCAGCTTATAAAGATGTGTGACGACTGTCGGGTGAAATCTCAGTTCCACGGGGAAAACGCGCCTCTGGCAGGGGGAGAGCGCCCAAGGGTTCGCACCAGAGACGACTACCTGGACAGCTAGAATAAAAACAGGACGCGACATGGTTGAATACACCGAAGTAGGAAAACCGAACCTGATTGGTACCGACGCTCCCCGGCCTCAGGACAAGAACCCGAAAGGCGTTGACCGCATCATTGCCATCGCCTCCGGCAAAGGGGGAGTCGGCAAGTCGACCGTGGCCTCCAACCTGGCGGTTGCACTGGCGTCGAAAGGTCTGAAAGTGGGCCTGTTGGATGCCGATGTGTACGGCCCCAGCCAGCCCCGCATGATGGGTGTGTCAGGCCGGCCGTCCAGCCCTGACGGAAATACCATACTGCCGCTGCGCAATCACGGGGTGACCCTGATGTCCCTGGGCCTGATGGCCTCCGAGGATGAAGCCATTGTCTGGCGCGGGCCCATGTTGATGGGTGCCCTGCAACAGATGATGAACCAGGTGGACTGGGGCCGGCTGGATGTCTTGCTGGTGGACTTGCCCCCGGGCACCGGTGATGTCCAGATGACCCTGAGCCAGAAATTCTTTGTCGCAGGGGCGGTTGTGGTCTCAACCCCCCAGGACATCGCGTTAATGGACGCGCGCAAAGGCATCGATATGTTCAAACGGATGGATGTGCCCCTGTTCGGCCTGATTGAAAACATGGCCTCTTTTATCTGCGATGGTTGCGGCAAAGAGCACCATCCGTTTGGGCACGGCGGTGCCAGGGCGGAGGCTGAAAAATTGGGCTCGCCCTTCCTGGGCGAAATTCCGCTGGATCTGGACATCCGCGTTGGTTCGGATGGCGGTGTCCCGATTGTGGTATCGAAGCCGGATAGCCCTCAGTCGAGGGCTTTTCAGCGCATCGCCGATGAACTGATCGCCTCCGAAGTGTACGCCGAGGCCATGCGATGAGCGTGTCGCCGAGCTTACCACCGCTGTTTACAGGCGAACGGGTGCCAAACCAGACGGATCCGTTTGATAAGGCCGTCAGCCGTGCCATTGCCGGAGTTGATTCCGGCACGATCTTCTATTCCGACGCGGTGGACGTCTTGCGCGCGGCCCTGGTGCTGGCGCCGGAAACCTCATTGGAAGAGGCTGTCCAGGTGGTCTACGTGGCCCAGATAGGCCTGGCTGAAAGTCTGGGCGCGCTGGCCCCGCCCGAAGTGCCGGTGTTCTTCCAATGGCCCGATCGTATCAAGGTCAATGGCGCGGTGTGCGGCGGTGTCCGTTTTGCTGCGGATGTGTCAGATCCCAGCGCTCATCCAAACTGGCTGGTGGTCGGCATCGATGTGCCTTTTTTGCCGGTGGGCGGCGAGCCGGGCGAGACGCCGAACCAGACCTGTCTGCACGAGGAAGGCTGTGTTGAGATCACGCCCATGGCGCTTCTGGAAAGCTGGTCCAAGCACACATTGTTGTGGCTGACTTACTTCATGGACAGTGGCTTTGAGCGTATACACAATGAGTGGCGGCCACGCTGTGACACCCTGGGCAAAATGATCGACCGGCCAAAGCCTGGGCTCTTTGTGGGCCTGGATGAAAAGGGCCGGATGCTGTTGCGCCAGGATGTCATGACCGAAACAGTGAGTTTGATCGAATTTGCGGAGCACGTATGAAACTGGCCCGAACCCTGCGACTGGATGTATCCGATGACAATGTATTTGACCTGCCGGCTCCCAGCGGCGAATGGGCGATATCCGGCGGGTTTGAGTTTTCCAACTGGACCGAAGCGGACCTGAAGGGCAAGGCCCGGCAGGCCTTCAGCAATGGTTGGTACAGCATCGAGTCAGGCGGTCGTGCCAGTTTTGTGGGCGTGTGCGACATCACCGAAGCGGAATTGGAGCAGTTACGCCAGACCTTGGCGCAGACGTTTGTTGAGTGTTACGGCGCTCCGGATATCGATGCGGCCTATCCGGTCGCCTGTGAGGAAATCGATCAGATGCGCAGCATGTGTGAGGACTTCGAGGACAACACGCTGTTGATGGTCAGCCGCACGCTCACCGAACTGGGTGTTGAGGAAACCTACCGCTCCCGGGGCCCGCAGGATGCCTCGCTGGAGGCCTTTGCCGTACATGGCAGCGTTGACTGATTACAGTCCGAAACTGCCATAGGGAATAAACCGCACCAGGGTGCCCGGTTCTATCTGCTGGGCGCTTTCGTCCAGCTCCACCAAACCCTCGGACCAGGCCAGGCCGGTTACACGTCCAGAGCCCTCAGAGCCAAATACCTCAACCTGTCCATCCCGAACGCGGGCCCGCAACATCTCGCTGCGCCCCGGTTTCTTATTCTTGGAAAAGCCAGCGGGCACGAGATAACCCTGGGGTTCGAACCAGTTCCCTCCTGCCAGCAACGCCATCGCCGGCGCGCCAAAACGCAGTGCGCAGACCCAGGCGGCGACCGGGTTTCCCGGCAAACCCACCACGGGCGTTCCCTGGAACATGGCCAGTGCCAGCGGGCGGCCCGGTTTGATCGCAATGCGCCAGTTACTGATGTCACCGTGTGCTTTCAGCATTTTCGATACGTGATCCTCGTCGCCGGCAGACACGCCGCCGCTGGTGAGGATCAGGTCGCATTGTTCCGAGCCTCGCTCCAGCGCCGCTTTGACTTCTTCGGCCCGGTCGAGCACATGACCAAGGTCCACCAGCTCAAAGCCCAATTGTGCCACCAGAGCATTCAGCATTGGCCGGTTGGCGTCATAGATCTGCCAGTCGGTGACGGCTGAGCCGACGGGCTTTACTTCATCCCCCGTGGATAGAACGCCGACGCGCAGGCGGTGATAGACGTCGACCGAGTCGACACCCACGCTGGCAAGTACTGAAATCTGGGTTGGCGTCAGGCGGGTGCCTGCCGTGAGGATTCGATCCTGTGCCTTGATGTCCTCGCCGGCTTTGCGTGCGTTGGCGCCGGCTTTTAACGTGCCGTTCAACTGCAGTTGGCCATCTCGGACTTCGCAGTCTTCCTCGAGGACCACGGTATCCGTGCCGGCCGGAATCACCGCGCCGGTCAGAATCCGGATGGCGTGGCCCGCAGGCACGTTCCCCATATACGGTTCACCGGCGGCGCTGCGGCCATCAATCAGGGGCAGGCTGCAGGGCACGTCTGTCAAAGGTCCTGCGAAGGCATAGCCATCGACTGCGGAATTGTTGCTTGGGGGATGAGCGCGAGGCGCATAGACGTCGCTTGCCAGGATTCGCCCATTGATCTGCGACAGCGAAACGGCGTGTTCCACCTCCACTACCGGATGTAGGCGTGAGCGCAGCCGCTCCAGTGCCTCTTCCACCGGCGTCCAGTTCACCCCGGGGGGCAGGGCGAAACAATCGTTACGAAGTGGAGTCGTTGTTTTCCCGTTCATGATGTCCCTGGGCTCAGAATAAAGTCAGCGATGGCGGGTACATTGTTTACATCGAAAACGGGGCCCGGGAAATCCGCAGCGTAGTCCGCTACACAGTCCGCCACCAGGGCAATGATACTGTCGTCCTCCGGGTAGAGGGGCGCACGGGCGCTTTCCTGCCTGTGCACTTCAATCTTGGGATGCGGGTGGGTTTTAAAGCCCTCGACCACCACCCAGTCGCAGGGGCCCAGCCGCGCCAGCAATTCATCCAGCGTTGGCTCTTCAGCGCCGCGCAGTTCGTGCATGATGGCAAAGCGTCGCCCGCCCGCCAGGATAACCTCGCGAGCGCCGGCATCGCGGTGCTTGTAGCTGTCGGTACCGGGTTGGTCCACATCCACCCCGTGATGGGCGTGCTTGATCGAGTTAACCGTTACCCCCCTGCTGGACAGCTCGCGAATCAGGGCTGCTGCCAGCGTGGTTTTTCCGCTGTTCTTCCAGCCCACAATGCCGATGACATTCACTTCAGGTGCTTCTCCGCCCAGGCCAGATCTTCCGGTGTATTGATGTTGAAAAAGTCGTCCTCGCCGAACACCACCAGGGTTTCACCCTGGGCTTGTGTCCACTGGCGGATCTTGCGTACGCCGTCGTTCAGGGCGGCTCGAAGATCATCCCGCAACGCGACCCGCCAGCGGCCAAACGTTGGCTGGGGCAGGCGACCACGTTCCGGATCCGGTGTCGCCGCGAGCACCACCGGCGTGTCATGCCCGGCCAACCGTGCAGCCAGGTCCCGGGGGAACGATGGGGTGTCCGCAGCGACGCTGATCAGCCATTCATGCCCTTGTTCGGCCGCCCAATCCATGCCCGCCAGAACACCTGCCAGCGGGCCTGGAAAATCAGCGATCGAATCAGCCACCACCGGCAGCCCCAGATCATCAAACCGACTCAGATCGCCGTTGGCGTTCAACACCACGGCATCCACCTGCGGTGTAATCCGGTCGATGACCCGCTGGATCAACGACTGATCACCCAGCATCAATCGTCCCTTGTCGCCGCCGCCCATCCGGTTGGCCTGGCCGCCCGCCAGAATGACCGCGCAATCAGTCATGCTCGGCCCCTTTTCGACGGTGCTTTTTGTCCTCGTCAGGAACCTGTGACAAGTCCTGATCGAACACCAGGCGGTGTTGCCCACTGAGGCACGTGAACTTTTTACCGCGCATCCGACCGATCAGGGTCAACCCGACCTGCCGGGCAATATCGACGCCCCAGGCGGTAAAGCCAGACCGGCTGATCAGGGTCGGGATTCCCATCAGGGACGTTTTGATGACCATTTCGGAGGTCAGGCGGCCCGTGGTGTAGAGGACTTTGTCGGCGGCGGTGATGCCGTTCAGGTACATCCATCCTGCGATCTTGTCCACCGCGTTGTGGCGCCCGACATCCTCCATGTAGGCCAGAATCTGGCGATCCTGACACAGAACCGTGCCGTGAATGGCGCCGGTTTCCATGTACAGGCTGGGAGTGTGGTTGATCTGGTAGGAAAGATCGTAAAACGTGCTGGTGTGCACCGGTGTGTCCGGTAGTGACAGGCCTTCAAGCCCCGCCATCATGTCACCGAACACCGTACCCACGGCGCAGCCGGACGTCCGGGTTTTCTTTTCCAGTTTGTCTTCGACATCGGTAACACCTGCGGTACGCACCACGGCGACTTCCAGCTCTTCGTCGAAGTCAATTCCGGTGACCTGATCGTTTTCCTTCAGCATACCTTGATTCAGGAGAAAGCCGAGGGCCAGATACTCCGGGTGATCGCCAATGGTCATGGCGGTGACGATCTCCTGGCTGTTCAGATAGATCGTGAGAGGGCGCTCCTCGATCACACTGATGGACTTTGATTGACCGTTTTCATCAACGCCCTCGACGGCGCGGGACAAACGAGGGTCTTTGGGATCGGGCAGTATCGGATTAATCGTCATTGTTGTTATAGCTCTTCCAGGAACGCCACGGACTTGAATCTCGATGCACGTCCCCAGAGATTAGCCTATTTGGCATTCGGGAAAAACAGCTGTTGTCCGTCTACCTTGAAGTCTGCTATCGCTTGCTGGCCATCCTCGGAAATCAGCCAGTTGTGCCACTGTTCAGCGAGATCGTGCTTGAGATGCGGATGCTTCTCTTCGGAGATCAGCAGGCTACCGTACTGGTTGAACAATACTTCGTCGCCGGCAAAAAGCAGCCTCAGGTTCTGGCGGTTGCCAAACGCCACCCAGGTGGCGCGGTCCGACATCACGTACGCATCCATCGCTGCAGCGGTGTTGAGGGTTGGCCCCATGCCACTGCCGAGTTCGCGGTACCAGTCGCCATCGGGGTCCACGCCGGCGTTCTCCCAGAGGCGCAACTCGGCGCGATTGGTGCCGCTGTCATCGCCGCGCGAGGTGAAGGGTGCCTTGGCATTGGCAATCGCCGCGAAGGCTTCAGCGGCACTTTGCGCCTCACCAATATTCGCCGGATCGTCTGCGGGGCCAATCAGCACGAAATCGTTGTACATGACATCGGCGCGCTCGGTGGCGAAGCCGTTCTCGACAAAGCGCTTTTCTCCGGCGGTGTCGTGTACCAGAAGGCTGTCGGCGTCGCCGCGACGGGCGATTTCAAAGGCTTGTCCGGTGCCCACTGCCACCACCCGTACGTCGATACCGGTATGGTCTTCGAACTGCGGTAAAATGGCGTTGAACAGCCCCGAGTTCTGGGTGGACGTCGTTGAGGCCAGGGTGATGTAGTCATCAGCGAACGCGCTGAATGCCAGGCCCATGCTGGTTACACCTGCGAGTACAAGGGTTAAGCCTTTGTTCATCTTGTTTTCTCCTTTCGCGCGTGTGGAACTTCCATTGAGTAGCCAGCCGGTAAACCGTCAGAGTAAAACTATCCCACCAGTTCTCCGGCAATAAACGCTTGTGCCTCCCGCGAGACGGGCCTGTTGAAAAAGACGTCGGCGGGGGTGTGTTCGCACACCTTTCCACCAGAAAGAAACAATACATCTCCGGCAAGGCGCCTGGCCTGATGCAGATCGTGAGTGGTCATTACGATGCGCGTTCCCCGCTGATGAAACTTGCGTACCGCCGCCTCCACGCCTTTAATAGCCGCCGGGTCGAGTGCGGAGGTGGGTTCATCCAGAAACAGCACCTGAGGAGAAAGAACCCAGGCGCGAGCCAGTGCCAGGCGCTGCTGTTCGCCGCCGGATAGCACGCGCGCGGGCGTGTTTGTGCAGGAGGTAAGCCCAAAATGCTCAAGCGCTTCGCAGGCGATCTGTGTACGTGTCTTGCGGGGGACATTGTTGACGGCCAACGCGTGAACGAGATTGGCCAGGGCCGAGCGACGCAACAGTACCGGTTGCTGGAACACCATTGCCTGGCGGGGGCGCCCCCCACGTGACCAGGCCACCTGTCCCTGAGTGGGTGAGAGCAAACCGTGCGCCAGCCGTAACAGAAGACTCTTGCCCGCCCCGTTGGGTCCCATCACCAGGGTAGGGCCGGTGCCGTCCAGGGTGAATGAGCAGGGTCCCAGTAGCGCCTTGCCCTGCTGGTTGAAGGCGACGCCATCAAAACGCAGCGTTGGTGGCGGGAGGAGGGCGGCCGAGGCAAGGAGCGGAACGTTGAATGACGTCATCCTATCCGTCTCCTTGTCAGTTCGCCCACCAAATAGGCGCCTGCGTTAATCAGCATGACCAGCGTCAGCAGCACAATCCCCAGCCCCAGTGCCAGTGGCAGGTTGCCTTTGCCGGTTTCCAGCACAATGGCGGTGGTCATGACCCGCGTGACCCCATCAATATTGCCGCCGACCATCATCACCGCGCCCACTTCGGCGCTGGCGCGGCCAAAACCGGCAAGCAGAACGGTCAATAGCGCAAAACGGGCATCCCACAGCAGAGTGGGCATCATGCGTGAGCGCGACATACCCAGTGACATGAATTGCTCGCGGTACTCTCCCAGAAGCTCTTCCACCTTCTGACGCGAGAGCGCGGCAAGAATTGGCAATACCAGGACCACCTGGGCAATGACCATGGCTCCTGGTGTAAACAGGAACCCCCACTCACCCAGAGGGCCGGCTCGCGAGAGCAGCAAGTAGACGGCGAGCCCGGCCACCACCGGAGGCAGCCCCATCAAGGCGTTGAGGACGACAATCATGACGCCGCGCCCGGGGAATCGCCACAGTGCCACCGCCGCACCGAGGGGGAACCCCAGAACGGCCGCGATCAGTACCGCCATAAGCGACACCTGCAGCGAAAGCGCCACGATCTGAAAGAGCGAAGCGTCTAGGTTTAGCAGTAGCGACAGCGCCACGCAGAACGCATTATTTTCCACAGCTGCGTCTCCTTGTTATTGAGCATCGTGGAGTTTCTGACTACGCTTTGCACAGCCTGTTGAAAAATATGCAGCTAAAAACAGTTTAGTGCTTTTCCAGGCAGCAGGAGAGATTGATGACGCTTCCCGCATACCTCACCACGGCCGAAGCTGCCGAGTATCTGCGTCTGAAAGAGCGCAAAGTCTATGATCTGGTCAGCCAGGGCGTGATTCCCTGTGTGCGGGTGACGGGAAAGCTGTTGTTCCCACGCCAGCGTATTGATCTGTGGTTGATGAACCATCTGGAGGGTGACGACGCCGTCAGTTCGCCGACCCCGCCGGTTCTGGCGGGCAGCCAGGATCCATTGTTGGAGTGGGCGGTGAAGGAGAGCGGTGCGGAGCTGGCGCTGCTGTGTCAGGGGAGTGGCGATGGCGTACAGCGATTGATCGCCGGGCGCGCAATGCTCGCCGGGATGCATATCTGGCACGCTGAAAGCCGGGGCTACAATGATCCTGTCACATTGGGGTTGAGCGGCATGCGCGACCTGGTGCTGATTCGCTGGGCGAAGCGCCAGCAGGGGCTCCTCTTAGCCGCCGATAACCCTCACCGACTTGCCCGCTTGGAGGATATCGCCCGCCCCGGCATACGTCTGGCCCATCGCCAGCCCGATGCCGGCGTCAGCCATTTGTTGCAGAGTTTGCTGGCACGCCACCGCCTCGATGCCGGACACCTCACGTGGGCAACGCATCCGTCGCTCAGCGAAGACGATCTCGCCTTGGCCATTCGCCAGGGCGAAGCGGATGTTGGCGTGGGAATCGAAGCGGCGGCCCGGCGCCAGGGATTGGCGTTTATTCCGCTGCAACAGGAGCATTTTGATCTGGCCATGCGCCGGCGCCACTACTTTGATCCGGCCATGCAGAGGTTGCTGTCGTTTGCCGGTAGCGAGCGATTTGTACAGCGCGCCGAGGCGTTGGGCGGTTACGACATCGCGGAGCTGGGACATGTTGTCTATAACGCGTGAGTGTTGCCAATAATAACTCAATAAAAACAGGCCAATGAACCAGGAGCCCGCATGCCCTTAAACCCAAAAGATTCAGTGAAGGAGGTCAGCGGGGCGCTGGGTGACATCGGCACCCTGCTGCCACTGAGTCTTGGGGCGATCGGCGTGGCAGGGCTGGCACCGGTGCCTGTACTGCTGGGGTTTGCCGTGTTCTACATTGCAACCGGGCTGTACTATCGGCTGCCGATACCGGTGCAACCGATGAAAGCGGTTGCTGCGTTGTTGCTGACCACCGAGGTGACTTCCCAAAGCCTGGTGGCAAGTGGCGTGCTGATCGGAGCAGTACTACTACTCCTGGGCGCAACCGGATGGATTAACCGTGTGGCACGTCTTGTGCCCGGCTCGGTATTGAGCGGCCTTCAACTGGGGCTGGGGTTGCTGCTGGCCAACATGAGCCTGGGGTTGATGGCCACGTCCTTGCCGTTGGGTGTGATCACCTTGACGGTGTTGGCCATCACCCTCAAGGTGTTGCCGAACTGGCCAGCAGCCCTGATAGGACTTGGTGTGGCGTTAGTGATCGGCGCGGTACTGGGCGCGCCGGGACTGACTCTGCCCGCAGCAGGTTCGGTTCCATTTGCACTACCTCAACTGCCAGGCATAAACGATTGGCAGCAGGCGATCTCCGTGCTGGTGTTACCTCAGTTGGCGCTTACGATCACCAACGCCGTCGTACTGACGGCCCTGGTGGTTGGGGATTACTTCGGCGAGCAATCGCACCGCGTGTCGCCAGGCCGCCTGTCCGTGACAACGGGGTTGGCCAACCTTTTTCTCGTTCCGCTCGGTGCTTTGCCCATGTGTCATGGCGCCGGAGGCGTGGCCGCGCACCATCGTTTCGGTGCCCGGACCGGCATGGCCCCCGTTCTGCTGGGAACCGCTTTGCTCATGGTTGCTTTTCTGCCGGGCGGCTTTTCATTTATTGCCGCCATTCCGGTAGCCGGTCTAGGTGCCTTGTTGTTGGTAGCCGCCGTTGAGCTTGCCGTGTCCAGACGTCTCTGGGCAGCCAAGCCGTCTTGCTGGCCGGTCATTGCGATAACCGCATTGGTGACCGTCTGGGCCGATCCCTTTTTCGGGCTTCTGGCGGGGATGGTTGCGGAAGCGGTTCGGCCAGCCCGGTCTCTTGCGTGATTGGAGCTTATGAAACAACCCATCACTGGCTATCATAAAGACAAGGAAAACCACTGGGTTGCACAGTTGGCGTGCGGCCACAATCAGCATGTGCGTCATTCGCCGCCGTGGGTGAACCGCCCTTGGGTCACTTCAGTGGAAGGTAGAAAGTCGAGGCTGGGGCTTGAGCTTGACTGCAGAAAATGTGAGGAGGGTGCTCCGCCGGATAGCCAACCGTGATCAGGTTATCAACGACACAGGGAAAGCCCGTTTAATAATATAAAATGATCGGAAAATCGGCGACTTACATGGAGATATAGGCGGCGCTGTCCGTTGAAAAGTGCCCTGGTACACCAGAGGAGGGGGCTTCGATGAAGGCATTGTGCTCGATTGAGTTAAAACATCGGCTTATTCAGCGCCAGCCAGAATATGAGCGCCAATTGAGCGAGGGCAAGGATGCTCGCGATCAGTCGAGTTGAAAAACGGTACTGGGGTCTCATGGCAAACCGACCGGCGATGATATAGCCCAGTAGCAGCAAGATTTTGCCCGTAAGCCAGTGGTGAACGAACGGCATCCAGCCGGTAACGACTAGCAGGCCCAAGGCTGCAGCCAGTAACACGGTATCGTTGAGGTGGGGAAGCCACTTCAGTGGCGTGGTACGCCAGCCTGGCCGTCCAGAGGCATCGAGAGCCAGGCGAAGAGTGAATAACGCTGCGGTCAGGCAAGCTGTCGTCACGTGAAGAGTTTTCAGCAAGGTATACCAGTGCACTAAGCGTCTCCTGTTTGCGCTCAATCTGCGGGCGCGAACGTCATGATGATGCCTGTTCGTGGCGCTCCGCTAAAAATTCCGGTCAATTTTAAGCTAACTGCTAATGGATTTACCTATAAAGATTTATATAAAATACATTTTATAAAAGATAAACTTCCCTGGTCGTTCAATCAAACTGTTTCTAGGAGTTTGAGTGCTATGCAGACCATTGCGGCCAATCCTGCCAAGCCTTCCGTAAGGCAACTATTCAGCTACCCGTTCAGGATATTTTTCCTTTCGCTGACGCTGATCGCCATCGTGTTCGTGCCGCTGTGGATTTTAGTGGCCACGGGTGTGGTTCAGCCCCCCTTGGCGATGCCGGGTATACTCTGGCACCAGCACGAGATGTTGTTTGGCTTCCTTTCCGCCGCGATCGCGGGTTTTCTGCTCACGGCGGTCTGTGTCTGGACGAATACCGAGCGTACACATGGAGCCCGGTTGCTGGGACTCTGGTTGGTCTGGCTTGCCGGGCGACTACTGCTGTTGCTGGGGGGCGGTCTACCTGATCTTCTGCTGCAGGTCGTTAATCTGGCCTTCCTGCCTTTGGTTATGCTCGATGCCGGCTGGCGGATCTGGCAGGCCCGTCAGCGGCGCCAACTCGTGATTTTGATGATATTGGGTCTGCTCTGGAGTATGCAGATCGCCTTTGTGGTGACTCTGAGCACTAAATTTATCGCCGGAGGGCTGATTATGGCCATGGCATTATCCGGCATCATTGGTGGTCGTATCACGCCGGCATTTTCCACAGGGTGGTTGCGTCAGCAGGGTCGCGACCCTTCAGTGATCCGGGTTATCCCGAGGCTCGACCTGCTCGCGGTTCTGAGCATGATAGCGGTGCTGGCGTTCAAGCTGGCGGAGCTTAATGTTGCCACTGGCGCTGCCTCCATTGCTGCAGCTGTGTTCATGCTGGCTCGACTGGTGGGCTGGCGAGGTTGGCTTGTCGCCCGTAACCCACTGCTATGGATTCTCCATGTATCGCTGCTTTGGATACCGGTATCACTAGTGTTGCTGGCCGGCTATCACTTGCTGGGTTGGCCGGCCAGCGCATGGGGGCATGCGGCGGGACTGGGTGTTGTCGGCAGCTTGGTATTGGGTGTTGTTGCCCGCGTAGCGCTCGGGCATACAGGTCGGCCGTTGGCTTTACCGCCGGGAATGGTGACGGCCTTTATTGCGATACAGCTGGCAGCCTTGGTTCGCGTGACGACGGCGTTTGGCGGTATCGACTGGGTGCTTGGTGTACGCATGAGCGGAGCATTGTGGGTGCTGGCGTTTACGCTGTTTCTGGTTCGCTATACCGGTATTTTGATGAAGCCCAGATTCGACGGGCGCGAAGGTTGAGATTAATTCAAGCAATCTGCAATAAACGTAACAACTGTGGTTTTTGCCGTTCGGTTAGGATATCCGCCAGGGTATACTGATCCAGGGTGTTAAGGAATGCTCGCAGAGCCTCTGCCAGGATGTTCTTCAGCCCACACACCGGAGTGATACAGCACTGGTTGTCGCTGGAAAAGCACTCCACCAGGTTCATGTCCTGCTCGGTTTCACGCACCAACACGCCGATATTGATGTCCTCCGGTCTGCGGTGCAGACGCAGACCACCATTCTTGCCACGAACGCTCTCGATATAGCCCTTCAGTGTCAGTTGGTGCACCACTTTCATCAGATGGTTCTTGGAGATGTCGTAACTGTCGGCGATTTGCTGGATGGTGACCAGCCGCTCCTGCTGAAGGGCGAGGTAGATCAATACCCGCAGCGAATAATCGGTGTACCGAGTGATGTGCATGTAACTACTCCTGATGGGTAACGACTAGCAAGGCGGTCGGGTAAGGAGGAAAAAGAGCGGACCGCAGAAGAATATACCCCATCCCGCCAAAAGCCACATCGTAGCGTCAGAGGCGTACAGGATACCCCAGCCCGCTGGCTAGCGGTCGCTAGTGTACGGGTCTTCCCAACGCTTTCAGGGAAATCAGCCGCAGAATATAGGACAGCTTCACCAGCGTAGCGAAAATCAGCGTGCCGATATGAGCCGCGATTTGAGCCTGCAGGCTCAGATGGTCCGCGAACGGATAAGAAACTAGCACCGTCACAATCAGCGCCAGGACGGCTACCAGCAATGCCGTATTGGCAAACCCAAGTACCTTGTCCATGCATCACCTCATAAACATATATTAAAAATACATTTTAAATATAGATCGATGACCAGAGCTTTGCAAGCCAGTTGGCTGCGTGGAATTACGTACGCTGATATTGGATTTATAGCCCGCTAGAGATATCGCGTCGAAGGGCGGCAGCGGGCACTGTTACATCAGCAAGGCGTGACGCTGGCGATGCAGCGCGGGCCAGGAGTTGATAGAGATTGGCGGAGAGGGGGTCGACCGAGAATTTGCGAGAAAAAATCGTTGGGCAACTAAAACCGGGATGTTCACATTATCGGTAGTAAAAGATGTTGTTATCCATTTCAAAAAGCTAACTGGCGAGCCGTCTGGTGTCGCTGGTGAAACTGAATAGTTCAAAGCTGCACCCGTTTGCTGGACTTCCCTCGGTACAAAGCTGGAGAGCCCCCCCTTCCGCGAGGTCACCAGAGGTAGCAGTCGAAAATCGGCAACAAAACCCCGAAACCCCCAGCGTTCTCAAGAATGAGCTCGCCGTTTACGCCCGAAATGAGGGTAGACAACATCATGGCGAGACCGGTTAGGGCCTGAACAATCAAGAGTGGTCCGACGGCTAGTGCCGCGTGCGACAAACCGATAAAGCTCAGTTGGTCTTGGAGAAACAGATGTAATAAGCCCGCTAGTGATCTGATCATTGGGTACTTTCATCGTTGGCGTCATGTTTTTTTTGGGGGGGGGGGCACCAAATTGAGATGTGAGGCCTGGGCAGTGATCAAGACACTGTCCCAGTTCTCCATTCATTGTGGTTATAGAGAGCCAACCGCCTAGCAGCTTTCAGGTCATTACAACGACTTCAAATATTCGACGAGGTCACTCTGTTGATCCTCATCGAGACCAAGGGCTTTTCGGTCGTTGTAGAGCGTGACGACATCCGCAAGCGTTGCAGCCATTCCGTTATGGAAATAGGGCGGGTGTTGCCAGATGCCTTCCAGCGGAGCTGTGCGGTACATCTTGGTTGCACTTCGAGATGCGTACCCCGGAGCTCCGTCAGGCTCCGGTTCACTCACAACATCCGATGGATCATGCAAACGACTATTCGCGTCTGTGAACTTGGGCCCGCTATGGCAGGAAGAGCACTGTGCCTGGCCATTGAACAGCTCTTCTCCACGGGCTGCTGCTGTAGGATCAAATGAACCTTCGGGAGGTTCTGGCGAGAGCAGCGACAGTTGATAAGCCTGTAGCGCCGGGAGCTTATCCGTTACAAGATCTTCTGTGCCGTTGGTTACATCAACCCCGGTTCTGGGTTCGTAAAAGGAACCTTCCCCACCCATCTGGGTGACAGCGACGTATCGGTTCCAATAGGCGATATCGTTGCCGTCTCCGGTTGATGTTGTCTTTTCGATACCGTTCAGACCAAACGCAGGCGTGATGACATGCGGACTGCTGATACCGTCCTGATTGAACCTGGCGTCGTACATCCCTGGCCCCCAGGAGTTGTAGATGTCTTTTTGTGCGGGAGTAAGTGCAGGCGACAAGGCGATAATGGCACCCGGGTTCAGGTCACGGTTGGCCCATCCGTCAAGTCGTTTGCCAATGCCCGGGGCAAAGGAATTGTCCACGGTCGAATGGCACAACGCGCAGGTCACACCGACACTGGTGAGCGTATCCACGTCGTTTACCTCCTCCACGGTGCCTTTGACACCGACTACCGCATCCAGCTTGAGTAATGCAACGGTGGTCGCAGGTGACTCCAGATTAATGGTTCCCTGTGCGATTCCATTAACTACAGCTTCAGGAAGTGCTTCCGCATCTACTTTTAGTCCCACAGAAAGGGCTGTGACCGGATCAACGGCTGACTGAATAACATCGTGCATTTCCAGCACGTCCGTCCAGAAACGTTCATCTCCAAATGTGTCATAGCGGAATATCTCTTTTCCGAGCGCAAGAGTTTCCGGGCGTGCCGTTGTCCCAAACGTCCATCCAAAGACCTTTCCAAGCGTGTTATTGGACACATCCTTTACTTCCGCAGCGATCTGTACTTCGCAGTCCTTGTTCTCGGGAAGGAGAGTATCCGGGGTCAAAAAAACGGTCCTCGCGTTGTTCTGGAAGCTGACATCGGCAAACGTTACCTCGGATTCGTCACATTCAAGGCGAACCTCGGCGGCCGAAAAAGTAGTGCTATCAAGTGAGCGGTTAAAGGTGATCGCAACCTGGGTATCAACTGGAATCAGTTCACCCTCGGCTGCCGGGCTGACGCTTTGCACAGCGAAAGGAGGCGAACTTCCGTCACTGCACCCAACCAATGTTGCGATGCAAATTGCCCCCACCAGGGCGCCTACTGTCTGTAGGTGTTTCTTATTGCTGTTCATATCCCGTTTCCTTCGTTAGGCCGGTAACGGCGCACGTAAATACACCCAAACCCCGATTATTCAGGGCTGGCTAAAGCGACAGATGCGGGAAATTGGAAAAGGTTACCGAAAGTTTTCGGACGGTGGGTGGCACTTTAATGCATTGCCGTGATGACACTACCGACAAAAAAGCCTGAAACCTTTTCGTCAGAGCTGCATCTGGTTCATTGCCACATTAATTAATCACAAACGAGGAATGGCTATGAAAAAGTTACTGATCGGTTTGTTGGGTATGAGTCTGGCAGCAGGCGCGTTGGCCCATGACGAAGACAAGGTTGCCCAGATGCCGCCGGAGGGACCGTATGTGCAGGTGAGCGAGGTGTTGCCGCTGCCTGCATTTCTGCCGGGCCTGGGGACACTTTTTGTTGATCCGGACACTTTGCCCGCTGGTCCATTCTTGAGCTATGACCACGATGGAAAGTTGTCGGCTACCGTCTACATGACGCCCCTTGAGGAATTGAAGAACGGTGTCGCTTACGATGACCTAGCGATCGGATCTCATGAAGTGACGGCTGTTGACATCTACTACAACGCAGGGCATCCCGGCGTGGAAAGTCCGCATGCTCACGTCGTGCTATTCCACGACAAGGGCGCCAAAGATCGGTTGGCCAAATAGGCGACGAGTTGTCTCCCTTTTGGTTATCTGAGAGCACAAGGAGGGCCTATGGCATAACACGGCTGAACTGGGTTGGGATCGCAGGCAGAACGCTTACTTGGGTTTGAATAAAACGGGAAAAGCATGCAAGACCAACCCTGGCTCAGCCTGGGTGCTGAAACTTACGCCCCTTGTTTTGCGAATAGAGGCCGTTGATGACCATAGGAATTCAAAATATTTGTACGTTTGTCGCGTAACCTTTTTGAAATAAGAGCATCTGATCAGTAAGACGTTTCTCAAATACCGATTGGACTGCCCGCCGGGTATCTGGCTATGAACTGTTCAAGGCGTAGATTACTGAAGTTGTCGGGCTCGCTATTACTTCTGAGTAGTGGTGTGACTGAGGCTGCTGGCGAAAGCCAGGTTGTTATCAAGATGCAAGGTACACCCAGAGGTGAAAGGGTTTGGTTTGATCCGAAGGGGATTGCGGTAGATCCGGGCACAACAATTACCTTCGTCAATCAGGATCCTGGGAATTCTCACACGGTGACGGCGTATCACCCTGAGTATTTTGATCGGGTGCGGCGGATGCCAAAGGCTGCCAAACCGTTCGGTAGTGGCCATTTGCTTCCGAACCAGAAATTCAGTCTGACGCTGACGATTCCTGGTGTTTATGACTATTACTGCGTGCCGCATGAAATGGCGGCTATGGTTGGGCGGATCGTCGTTGGAACGCCTGAAATGGTGGATTGGGATAGTTCCGCTCTGCGTGCGGGCGGAGTGAGTGGACATGTAGCGACTCAATTCCCTTCGATCCGCGATATTGTTAATGAAAGCTGACAAGGTCTCGTTATGAAAACTTCTGTCGACTCCCTATCGCCCAAGCCCACCATTGGCTTGCAAACCTCTGAAGACGAGCTTGTAAGACTGGCAAAACAGGGGCATGAAACGGCTGTAAGGGAGGTGATCAGAAGGCTTAATCCGCGTCTGTTTCGTATCGCCCGAGGCATTATGGATAACGATGCCGAAGCCGAGGAGATCGTCCAGGAAACCTACCTCATTGCCTTTTCCCGCATTGCAGAGTTTCGTGGGGATGCCAAGCTTTCAACCTGGGCCACTAAAATCGCGTTAAATGTTGCCCGAATGCGATTGAGAAAACGTCAGCCTACCGAAGAATACGACTCGGTCTCGGAAGAATTTCATCAGGAAGCATCAGTCATAGCGTTTCCAGGCAGCAGACAACGTTCCCCCGAAAACGAGCACGGCGTTGCACAGTTCCGGGAATGGTTAGAGGCAGCAGTATCCGAACTGCCGAGTCATCTTCGGGTTGTGTTTGTTCTCAGAGAGGCAGAAGGGATGGCGTTGGCCGACATTGCGCTGGACCTCGGCATTACCGTTATGACCGTCAAAACACGCCTGTTCCGCGCAAGACGACATCTTAAGTTGTTACTGGAGTCGCGTATCCAGGGTGGGTTTGAAACAGTCTATCCATTTGATGGCGCCCGTTGCGCCCATATGGCGGATTCCGTTGTCGAGCTCCTTGCTGATTTTATCCGTCCTCCCAGTTAGTGATTGTCCCATTCCGGCTCAATTGACGATCTAAATGCAGTTTGTAGTTGTCCAACGCGCATTCATCGAAAGGGCACGTGGACACCAAGCGAAAGGAAATTCATTAACAAACTATTACTGGCGAAGTCTATCCTGATGGGGAGGTGCGTGATACACGCCGGAGATACGATGGGACGCGGCACTTTGGAGGAACTGGAGCAGCTTGATGCCTGGTTTGGCCGTCAGAAAATCATACGCACAAAATCCTCATCGCGGGCAACCACCACTGGTGTTTCGAGAGAGAACCAAATCAGTGGCGCCAACCTAAAAAATACACAATGTTATTCCCAAAAGTTATCCGGAATGTACCTAGATCATCTCCTGTGGAGAACAAACCTTTCTGCTCCTTGTTTTTTAAATATAATGGGTTGAATCTGATTTATTGTTGAGGAGGTAAGAGTGAAACGTCTTCTAATTGTATCGAGCTGGGGTTTAAGTATTTCTGTTTTAGGAGTTTTTGCTTCAGTGCTCATGGCCTATCCTTGGGCATCGAGGTTTTCGATAATGGGTCAGATCATCGCTCATATTTCGATACCGCTATGGGCGGCCGGCGTTAAACTGTTCTATGTGTTGAGATTAAATGCCCTGAGAAATATGGAGCGGAGATTGAATATGCTCGCCAAAAACTCGCGTAGCGCAGAATAATAGATCCAATAACCTGTAATGCCTGCGCTTTAAAATTATCGAAGCATAGGTGGAAGTTAATATGTATATTGCAAATTTTTCATTCATGGAAAACTGCGTAATAGGTTCAGTAAGCGGGCTTACTCTTTGGAATGGGGGGCTCTTTTCAGAAAGGTTGATGGTGAATGATGCTGCATGGTTTTTGGCCACGAAAGAGGAGGCAGAAAAGTGGTCAAGGCAGGCCATTTTCGACAGTATGTTAGGCGAAATTAAGCCGGCTGTGAATGGCATAAGGTTATCTGTTGCGATCCCCATTTTATTTTATATGAAAGGATTATATAGATTCACACACGATCTGTATGGATCGGGTTCTCTCGGAGCGAATTCTCTTGGGGTGGACTCATATTCGATACGTGAAATAATCCGGCAAGATTTTATCGAGTTAAGTTACGATCTTCCGTTTAATGGAATACTGGTAAGTGAAGGTAATTATCTGCTGTGGAGCTTCAATACTTACTCAGTTTTTATTGATTAGAGTGAAGTGGTGGCCAGTCGGTCGCTCCGGCCTAGCCCGCGATCTTCATCTGACGTCCTTGTCAGGGCGTCGCTAAGCAAAATCGCTATGGTTACACCGAAGATCAGGATGCAAAATGCATATAAAAACAGCCAACACGATCTTTTATTGTAGAAAGTGGAAGGAATGTGTCGACTTTTATAAAAATAAAATCGGGTTTGAGGTAAGGATGTCTCTTAATTGGTTTGTTGAGTTCAAATTAAATGAGGCGTGTCGTTTAAGCATTGCAGATGAATCAAGAGCCTCAATTGATAGCAATGAGGGTAAAGGAGTAACCATTGCACTCGAAGTAGGTGATATCGAAACTGTACATATATACTTGAATGAGGCGGGCCTTTCCCCTCCACCTATAAAAGATCATTCTTGGGGAGCAAGAGTCATTCATATTCATGATCCGGAAGGCAACCGGATCGAATTCTGGTCTATAAACTTGGGGGCTAAATAACAATGCTAAGGAGACTCTGAATAAGTCTCAACATCCGCGACAAAAGGGCCATCGCCAACCGCATAGAATTCGTTGTCGCCATGGATCAGATAAACTTCTCCGAAGCCGAGCGCCAGAACGCACGACCTCCTTATCCGCTATCTGCCGTGCTGCTCGATGGCGCCGTTCATACGAACGTACATTACGATCAGCCTGTTGGTCCCGAAGGACTGTCCCTCCCCCAGCCCACACGCTGTTGCTAAGGTTGGCCATTGATCGTGACTTCACAGCAAGACAGTCTTTGCGGCGTTAAAAGATGTTGCTGTCCATTTCAAAAAGCGAACTGGCGAGCCGCTTGGGATCGCTGGTGAAATTGAAGAGTGAAGTGGACCCGTTTGCTTAATTTTGGGTTTGGGTTATTGTGGGACTGAGAAAGACATTTTCCTGGGTAAGAAACCTATGAATTTTCCCAACACTGCACCCCTTAAATTTCATCGGACTATGTTGTCCGAGGGGGCGTTGTGTCTTGCCGCTTTTCACTATTTCCGCTGAATTCGTCGTACTAATCGCCGAGTTCGGCGAGCCCCCCTGAACAAGCACACCAATTGAATATTGCATTCCAGGCTTAGAGGAGTCGGTATGTCCGAACGTCCAGCTATTTATGTCTTAGACCATGATTTTGATCGCTTATCTGCCATGTTGGAAAAACAGCCAAATGGCAATGCTACAGCTGAAGCGCTCTTGCAGGAGCTTGATAGGGCCACTCTGGTTGAGACCGAAAACCTTCCTGCTGGCACCGTGACCATGAATTCTTTGGTCCATTTTAAAAATGAGGGGAACGACGCCGAGTATAAGCTCAGGCTCGTTTATCCGAGACAGCCAGAGGCAGATGAAGATGAAGAGCATGTATCCGTCTTGGCTCCGGCAGGTGCGGCCCTGTTGGGGCTTCGAGTAGGTGATCGTATTGATTGGCCCTTGGCTGGCAAGAAAACGCTCAGTCTGAAAATCATCCATGTGACTCACGTAAACTAAACAAGGAAGGCCCATGCATCAAAAAGACACCCTTGAAGCGCTTTACGAGCAGGTGGTCCTGAGAAACCCTGCGGAGCCAGAGTTTCACCAGGCTGTTCTGGAAGTTCTGGAGTCTTTGTCGCCGGTAATCGCCAAGCACCCGGAGTACAAGGAAGCAAAGCTGCTGGAGCGAATTTGTGAACCAGAGCGGCAGATCATTTTCCGGGTTCCCTGGGTGGATGACTCAGGAACGGTGCAAATCAATCGTGGTTTTCGGGTTGAGTTCAACTCGGCCCTTGGGCCGTTTAAGGGTGGTTTGCGGTTTCATCCCTCCGTCAATCTGGGCGTGGTTAAATTCCTGGGTTTCGAGCAGATCTTCAAAAACTCTCTGAGCGGGATGCCAATCGGAGGGGGTAAGGGTGGTTCGGATTTCGATCCCAAGGGACGATCTGACAATGAGATTATGCGGTTTTGCCAGTCCTTTATGACCGAGTTGTACCGACATATTGGTGAGTACACCGACGTACCAGCAGGCGATATAGGCGTTGGAGCCAGAGAGATTGGCTTCCTGTTCGGCCAATACAAACGCCTGACCAACCGCTACGAATCCGGTGTGTTGACCGGGAAGGGGTTGGGCTGGGGCGGAGCCCGTGTTCGTAAGGAGGCGACAGGATACGGAACCGTTTATTTTGTCCGGGAAATGCTGGCTGCTCAGGGAATGGAACTGGAGGGCAAAGAGGTGGTGGTCTCTGGTTCCGGGAACGTCGCAATTTATGCGATGGAAAAGGTTCAGCAGTTCGGTGGCAAGGTTATCGCCTGCTCCGACTCGGAGGGCTACGTCTACGACCCTGCCGGAATTGATGTCGGTTTGGTTCGCCAGATCAAGGAAGCGGAACGTGGTCGGATTAGCGACTATGCAACTCGTCGTCAGAACGGCAGTGATTTTGTGGCGGGAGCGTCCATTTGGTCGTTGCCCTGTCAGGTTGCCCTCCCGTGCGCAACTCAGAACGAACTGACCAGCTCAGACGCGATGGCGTTGATTCGCAATGGCGTCATGGCCGTCGCCGAGGGTGCCAACATGCCGTGCACCCCGGACGCAGTGAAGTTTTTCCGTGAGGCTGGAACCTTATTTGGCCCTGCAAAAGCGGCCAATGCCGGTGGTGTCGCAACCAGCGCTCTGGAGATGCAGCAGAACGCTTCCCGGGATTCCTGGAGCTTCGATTACAGCGAACAGCGCTTGAAAGACATCATGATTGAAATCCACCGAGCCTGTTTCGAGACGGCCGAAGAGTATGGCAGGCCCGGAGATTATGTGTTTGGTGCCAACACCACAGGGTTCTGTAGGGTGGCTGATGCGATGTTGGCATTCGGTGTTATTTGAGTCGAAGCAATCTTGAATCGTTAGAACGCTAAAATTCGTCAAATGTCGCCATTTTTGCGTTCGCTTCCAACTTTTCATTGTTAATGGATAAAATGACGATGCCACTTTCCTCGCCGCCGACGCTCAGTTTTATGTAGTCGCCAGGCCTGCTGCCAAACAGCGCGAGTCCAAGAGATGAGTCTATCGGCAGGTCCCTCGGATGAGCGTCCCTTGGCCCAATAGCTTCCACTAACCGGAATTCATGAGGCTGGGAATCTGCACAATCTATAATCGTGACCCAGCTTCCAATCATTGCCATTTCATTCTCTCCAAGAATAATCGCTTTTATCAGGCGACGACACTTTCTTCTCATGATTCCCAAAGTATCTAAAGACACAAGAAAACCAGCATCAATGTTCATAAAACCTCTGATCAGAAAAATGATAAATTCATATAAGGTGTGAGAGTTCGATAAGTAAACGCAGATGATATGATCGGGAAAACCGTTATTGAAGGGGAAAGGTTGACCCTTTCCCCTATTGCTAATCAGGCGTTTTTTTGTTTTTTATCTTTTCTTTTCTCTTTCAATGTTTTTTTAGCCTGTTTTTTCGGTTTTTCCTTACTCATTTTCATGCTCTCATTTATAAATAGCGCTGCCGATAGGCGCTTTATAAAAACTGGTCGGCATTTTATTCATGCAATCTGATCACCTTTAGTATTTTTCGGGTTTGCCAATAGGCTACCTTCTTTATTTATTTAATCAAGTGAAGGTGACGTGTGCTCATAAGGTTCTAGTGGTTCCGGTTGCAGACATAGAAATACTAAGAAAATATCAGTGTGTGTCTTCGGTGCTCGTCCTGATGTACAGTCGTCCGTCTTCGCCCTCAAAAATAACGCCAGCGCCGATCAGGCGGCAGAGTCCATGCATTGTTATGTCTTCGTTAAAATCCAAGAGTTCTGAAAGCTCATGTGGGTGGGGCAGCGGTTCGTTGATGTTCCAGTAGTTAGAGTCAATAAAAAAACGTAACGCGTCAGTAGCCTGCTGTTTTTTTATTAATCCAAAAAAATATTTTCGAAACAAAAAAACTATTACGTTCATGAAGATCAAAGCCTCCAAATAATTATTTGGTGAGCATTTTTCGAAAACGAGCAGAAAATGGGAGGCTCAGTCGCGGAGCCTCCCTAATCTATTTTTATTGTTGTTGTTCCGAAAAATGCCTTGTGCAACTTTGGCCTGAATCCCCCTCAGTATTAGTTACTACTATGCTTTCAGGCGATGTACCTAATAGCGCTAGTCCAACGGAGGAGATCGTTTATGTTATTTTTCAGTAACTTTAATGGTTGCGAGCACAGAGCGTGCCGTGCTCGCTTACTAATGGAAGGTGGTCAAGAGATACTTTCGTGAAAACATGGCTGCTCTCAATGTGTCCTGAATCCCAACCATAGCAACAATTAAAATAAAGGCAAGAGTGGAGCTTACAATAACTGGCAAGACGACGAATCAGTCCGGCCGCTGATGACAAGCAATTCAGAAATATTGGCACTGGCAGAGCACCATTTAGGTACAGACAACAAAAAAGGACCTGCGTTTGCACGCAAGTCCTTCATGATAATGGCCCGCCCGTCAGGATTCGAACCTGAGACCTTTGCCTCCGGAGGGCAACGCTCTATCCAGCTGAGCTACGGGCGGATTAACACTTTGTTCGAGAAGTCTAGAGGTCATGCTGCGCATGACTCAGCTGTACTGTCTCGCTTCGCTCCCAGCATAAAAGCTACGGGCGGATGAAATCTAACGCTTTGGCGTCAATTTCGAGTGCGCAATCTTACGTGTGATGGTGTTCTCTGTCCAGCCCTGTTGGTATCAAAGAGTTCAGTCAAGGGCCTTGAATCAACCATTCGTTGTCCGGGGGTTTTTGGGGTAGTAACGCTCCGGCAGCCGTTCGATATGAGGGAAGAAGCGGGTGTCCTTGTAGGGCATTTTCATAAAGCCGGAAACGCCCAGACCAGTGATCTGGCCGACCGCGGACAGTATCTCATCCAGCAGGCGGCTGAATTCACTTTCCCGGTCCGGGTCCAGCAGGCGGTAATGGCTGTGGATCTTGAGGTGTCGGGGCAGGGCCTCGAAGATGATCATGCCGGTGTGGTGGATGTCGTTGAGGGATTCCAGCGCGGTGATGATGGTTTGCGGCAGCACCAGGAATTCCTCCGGGTCGGGGCCGTCTTCGAAGTAGGAATGAACCCGTGACTCGTCTTCCACCTCCGGCGCGGCACTGACTTCGTATTTCAATTGCATGCCGGGCTCGGGCACGAAAGGCTGGTCGGGTTCGGCGCGGTCGATGTGCAGGGTGTTGCGGGCGTTGAACAGGCAACTCTTGAAAATCCCCTGGCGGTAGATGGCCTGGGCCAGGTACACCATGTTGTTGACGGCGCGGATAAACGCGGTTTTCAGTGTCGGGTCGTGCAGGTTCAGGGACGTGTCGATATAAACGCCATCGGTTTCCCAGCGCACGGCGAGTCCTCCTTCGACGGGATACCGCCCCAGTCGGCTGACGGCGGCCAGGAAGGCTTTTTCGGTTTCTCCCATGCCTTGCATGAAATTTTTATAGTAGCGGTCCAGCTGCACATCGTTCACATCATTGAGGGTTTCCGGGGCGCCTTCCTGGCGGAGGAAAGACTTCCGGGAGCTGTAAACGACCGTGTCGATTTCATGATCGGAGGCGCGGGTCCACACCGGCACCATGGGGGCCAGCGGTGGTTCCGTGAGATCGATCATCACCGTGCGTGCCATTCGCGACATTTCGTTCAGGTAGTAGTCACCGGCTTTTCGCCGGGTCTGTGGGTCCGGGGACAGCATTCCGTCGAGCATGCGGGCGAACTCCATCGGCAGCCCGAGGGACGCGGCGGGAATGGCCTGGTGCCCGAACCGGCAAGACTGGCCGGATGCCAGCGCATACAGTGTGCCCGCAGCGCCCTGTTCATCAAAGCGAGGGGAAGACAGCCCACCGTTCAGTTGTTCCTCACCGATGAAGTAGACATCCCCCAGCCGGGCGTTGGTCTGTTGCAGGTTATCGGACATCAATTCCATCACGTTGGTGGTGAGGAACTGCTGGTTGGCGTCCAGCTGGGCGAACACCGACGAGCCCCAGTCGATCAGGGCAATGTTTTCGGTGCTGGCGTCAAACACCAGGTTCGAGGGTTTGATGTCACCGTGCACGATGGGGCGCCCCGAGGGGCCATTCTCGCGGCGCAGGTTGCGCAGGATATCCGCAATCTGGTCGGCAATCCGCATGACCAGTCTGGGTTTCAGCCGGCCCTCCCGCAGGGACACCTCTTCCAGGTTCAGGCCTGCCGCGCGTTCCATCACCAGGATGGGTTGGTTGTGGGCTCGTTGATAGGCAACCAGGCGAGGCACCCTCGGATGCCGGACCTGCTCGAGGATATAAGCTTCATCTTCCAGGCGGTCCTGCAGGTGTTGGGGAAGGTTGATGCGGGTGAATTTGAAGACGTGTTCGGGGCCGGCGCTGTCCTGGTGTGGCAGGCGGCCCGCGAATACAAAGCCGTAGGCGCCTTTGCCGATCAGTTCGATGTCCTGGTAACCCAGTTGGCGAAGCTGGGCGGCGCAGAGCGCCACCCAGTCCTTGAGCTTCTTGGCATCGTCATGGCTGAGCAGATAGATCGACTGCTCTTCTGGGATGTAGAACTGCTGCAGTTGCGTCTTCTGCGCCATGATACTCCGTCAGCCCAGATGCAGCAGCATCGACTGCGGCGATTCCAGGTAGCCTTTCCAGCGATTGCAGAAGCGTGCAATGGTGCCGCCATCAATAATGCGATGGTCGCCTGCCCAGCTCACGGTCATGATGGACCGCTCGACCACTTGGCCATTGCTGTCAAAGCGCGGCAGTTTCTGGGTACGGCCAAGGGCCACAATCGCCACTTCCGGTGGGTTGATGATCGGGGCGGCGTAGGTGCCACCCAAAGCGCCAATATTGGAAATGGTGATGGTGCCACCCTTGAGATCCTCCTGGCTGACACGGCCCGAGCGGGCAGCCTCGGTCAGGCGCGCTACCTCGTCGGCGATACCCAGCAGGGTCAGGTCTTCCACGCCCTTGATGTTGGGAACCATCAGCCCGGCCTTGCCGTCCACGGCCATGCCGATATTGCACTGTGGCTGGTAGTGGATCTCGGTGACATCGTCATTGAGGCGGCTGTTGAGCACTGGGTACTCCTGCACCGCCAGGGCCATGGCCTTCATGAAGAAGGGCATCAGAGTCAGCCTTGATCCGCTGGCTTCGGCTTCTGGTTTCAGCTGTTCCCGTAGTTTGAGCAGGTCGGTGACATCGATGTCCTCACTGTAGATGAAGTGGGGAATGGTGGTCGCCGAGGTAACCATGCTGCGGGCCATGGCGGCTTTCATGCCGCGGATGGGCTCAACGCGCACTTCCTGTTCCCGGGATGGCCGACGGCGCTCACCGCCTGAGCTTGCCGGTTTCGACTCGCCGGAGCTGTCCTGTGCCGGTGAGGTTGTGGCGGGTTTGTCGAGATGAGCCAGTACATCGGCCTTCAGTACCCGGCCATCCTTGCCGGAACCTGTGATGTCCGCCAGGTCCAGGTCGTGTTCGCGGACAATGCGGCGTACAGCCGGGCTGGCCGGCGTCCTCGGTTGGTTGCGGGATACAACGGGTTGCGCGGTGGTCGGCGTTGGTTTCGATTCTGCTTCCGGGGCTGCGTGTGACGTTTTCTGGGCCTGGGCCGGCTCGTCACGCTCACGGGGAACGAACTCAAACAGCGGTGAATGCACCCGCGCCATTTCCTGCTGCTTATGGTAGAGCTTCGTGACACGGCCGGCCTTGGGGGCGGTGATCTCGACCATGGCCTTGTCGGTCATGACGTCCACCACCGGCTGGTCTTCTTCGATCTCGTCGCCCTCGGCCACGCGCCATTCCACCACTTCGCATTCGACGATGCCTTCGCCGATGTCGGGAAGGATGAAGTCCTCCGTTGGGTCGTCGCCATCGGCTTCGCCGGAGCTTGCTTGTGCCTGGGTTGCCGGCGTTTCGCTGGCCGTTTCCGGGGCTTTGGGCTCAGGCGTTGAATCTTGCTGGCTGTCGCCGCCTTCCTCCACCAGTTCAAACAACGGGGCGTGCACTTTCGCGATGTCCCCTTCCTTGTGATAGAGGCGCGTCACCTTGCCTTTATAGGGCGCCGGGATCTCCACCAGCGCCTTGTCGGTCATGACTTCGGCCACCGGCTGGTCTTCTTCGATGATGTCACCTTCGCTGACCAGCCACTTGACCAGTTCGCACTCCACGATACCTTCGCCGATATCGGGCAGTATAAAATCACTCATGATTACTCTCCTGTCCTGATATCAACCTAGAAATCCACGCTCGACCTGATGGCCTCGTAGACCTTCAGGTGGTTGGGCAGGTGCTCTTTTTCCAGCACCAGCGGGAAGGGGGTGTCCATCCCGGTCACGCGAGCGATCGGGGATTCCAGGTACAGGAAGCAGCGCTCCTGTATGGTCGCCGCGATTTCACCGGCAAAACCACCGGTCAGTGGCGCTTCGTGAGTGACCACCAGGCGCCCGGTCTTGAGTACCGACTTGGCCACGGTTTCCACATCCCAGGGCAGGATGGTTCTCAGGTCGATGACTTCACAGGAAATGCCTTCTTTCTCCGCCCGTTCGACGGCGTGCTCAATCACTTCCATCTGCGCACCCCAGCCCAACACGGTGATATCGGTGCCTTCCTTGATCACTTCGGCTTCGCCCAGCGGCAGCCGGTAGTCTTCGTCGGGCACTTCCCCGACGGAGGCGCGGTAGAGGCGCTTGGGTTCAAAGAACAGGGTTGGGTTGGGGTCGTGGATGGCGCCCAGTAGCAGGCCCTTGGCCTGATGCGGGTTGCGTGGCACCACGATCTTCAGGCCCGGTGTGTGGGCAAAGTAGGCTTCCGGCGATTGTGAGTGGTAAAGCCCGCCGGCGATGCCGCCGCCGTAGGGCGCACGAATCGTTAGCCCGCCCACGTCGAACAGACTGCCCGAGCGATAACGGAACTTGGCCGACTCGTTCACGATCTGGTCGAAGGCCGGGAAAATGTAATCGGCAAACTGAATCTCGGCCACGGGCACGGAACCCTGTGCGGCCAGGCCGTTGGCAAAACCGACGATACCCTGCTCGACCAGCGGCGTGTTGAAACAGCGGTCCTTGCCGTATTTCTGTTGCAGGTTGCTGGTGGCGCGGAATACACCACCGAAAATGCCCACGTCTTCACCGAAACACAGCACCCGCTCGTTGGCGGCCATGGCAGTGTCGAGGGCGTTGTTGATGGCCTGGAGCATATTCATCTGGGTCATCTTACGCACCTCCCTTTGCTTGTTCTGCGGTTTTCGGATATTCGTCAGGATGCCGGCGGATGTGCGCCTTGAGTTTGTCGAATTGCTCGGCCAGCCCCGGCGGTACCTCGTCGTAGACGTCGCTCACCAGGGTGTCGAGCGCGGGTGGCGGCCGCTTCTGTGCCCGTTTCATGGTTTCGAGCACTTCCCGGCGCATGTTTTCCTGCAGCTGTTTCTCATCGTCCTCGCTCCACCACTTCTTGCGTTCGAGCCAGAGACGCATGCGCAGGATAGGGTCTTTCTCGCGCCATACCGCTTCCTCGTCCTTGCTGCGATAGCCGGAGGGGTCGTCCGAGGATGAGTGTGCCGCCAGGCGGTAGGTCATGGTTTCAATCAGCACCGGCCGGTTGTGTTCCACCGCCAGTTTGCGGGCAGCCTTGGTGGCCTCATGCACGGCGAGGATGTCGTTGCCGTCAACACGGATCACGTCCATCTTATAGCCGTAGGCCCTGGGTGCCACGCCGTCAGCGGCGAACTGCTCGGCGGCGGGGGTGGAAATGGCGTAGCCGTTGTTCCGGCACAGGAAAATAACCGGAACGCGGTGGACGGCGGCCATGTTCAGGGCAGCGTGGAAGTCTCCTTCCGAAGCGGCGCCTTCGCCAAAGTAGGTGATGGTGCAGTGGCCTTCGCCCGCCAGTTTCTGACCGTAGGCGTAGCCCGTGGCCTGAGGGATTTGCGTGGCCAGTGGCGAGGAAATGGTCATGTAGTTCAGCTTGCGGGAACCGTAATGAACTGGCATCTGGCGACCTTTGCCATAGTCCAGTTCGTTGCCGAACAGCTGGTTCATGAACTCATCAATAGAAAAACCGCGATAGGTCAGAGAGCCCTGTTCACGGTACTGAGCCATGATCATGTCGGCGTCATCCAGTGCGGCGGTACTGCCAATAACCGCGGCTTCCTCGCCGGTGCACTGCATGTAAAAGCTCAGGCGCCCCTGCCGTTGGGCCGCGAGCATGCGTTCGTCGAGAATCCGGGTGGTGACCATCGCCCGGTAGATGCGCAGGGCTTTGTCTTTGTCGAGCTCAGGAGCCTTGGCGCCTTTGTAGAGCGAGCCGTCCTGCTTGAGTAACTTGAAGGTGGGAATTCGGAACTCCGCACCGTCGGTAAAAACCGGGTTATAAACAACTTTGGATTTTGTTGTTGTCATAATCCTCTTCCTGGGGTAGTGGCCTGAGGAACAAAACACCCCTTGTGAGGGTGTCGATGCTTGCTTTGAGTATAGCCAAACTGACGGAACCTGGTGCGGCCCGGGTCAATATCGGCTAAAGTTTACCTTAACGTAAACTGGATCGTTCTGGTAGACCCCGACGGGGGATTTTTTACTCAGGGTAGAGCGGCAGGGGTGTCACACTGACGAGCGTGTCGTCATTGCCAATATTGACGGTGCCGTCCTGGACGGTGCATTGCAGGTTCATGCCGCGCTCAGCCAGGGCAGCCAGAGACTCGGTGTCGTCTGTCGGCAGGTCGATGATGGTGAGGTTGTCGAAGCGAGTCAGTTTGCCCTGGTGTTTCTCCCACCACAGTGGCACGGCGCGGCCACCGTAGGTGTACAGGATAACCTGATCCGCCCGGTTGCAGGCCTTGCGAAGGCGGCTCTCGTCGGGCAGGCCGAGCTCGATCCACAGTTCGATCTCGTCGCTCAGGCTTTTTTGCCACAGATCCGGCTCGTCGTCCGTGCTGATCCCTTTGGTGAATTCCAGGCTCTCGCTGGCGTTCAGTATGAAAGCCAGCAGGCGTATCATCATGCGCTCGTCGGTCTCGGACGGGTGGCGGGCGATGGTGAGGTGGTGGTCACCGTAATAGTGCCGGTCCATATCCGCGATGTTCAGTGTTGCTTTAAAGATGGTTGCCTTGAGCGCCATGGGGTATCCGAACTGGTGTCAAACTTTGGGTATGGGCTAGTGTAGAGCAATTCGTTACTTGATGAGCATGACAATATGTCGATGTTGCGGGGTTTCCTGACTCTGGTTTTATGTTTCATGCTTGGCGAAGCCTTGCGACTGGTTTTCCTGATTCCGGTCAGCGGCGGTGTGCTGGGCATGATTCTGATGACAATCACGCTGATGCTTAAGGGCAGTGTCAGTGATGACTTGGCCACGGCGAGCCAGGGACTGATTTCGGTGCTGGTGCTGCTGATCATGCCGGGCGTGGTGGGTGTGTTCTTCTCCGCTGATCAGTTCAGCGGCCAGTGGCTGGCGGTGGCGGGGGCGCTCTTGGTGGGCACCTTTTTGAGTGTGCTGACCACGCTGCTGCTGATGGCGTCTCTGGTCAAGGCAGGGCAGCGGAGAGCATCGGATGACTGATCTCCTGGAGCGTTTTCTCGCACTTCCCAATACCCTGTCTGCGAGCCCGATACTGGCGATTGGGTTAACCCTGGGCGCTTTCTTTGCGGGCAACTGGCTTTTCCGGAGGATGGGGCGCCCGCTTTGGTTACCACCAGTGGTGCTTTCGGCCTTCCTGTTGTCGGCCACCATCGCGCTACTGTCACTGGATTACGCCCGGTATCAGCAGGGAGCCCAGTGGCTGATGCTGTTGCTCGGGCCAGCCACCGTCGCGCTCGGTATACCGTTGTACCAGCAGATGCACCACGTGCGGGCGTTGTGGCGTCCGATTCTGTGCACCCTGCCAATAGCGGCCACCCTGGCGGCCGTGTATGCGGTCGTGATCGCCTGGGCTCTCGGGGCGACACCTCTGGTGCTGGCGTCCCTGGCGCCGAAGTCGGTGACCGCGCCCATTGCCATTGGTATTACCGAACAACTGGGCGGTTCGGTGCCGCTGATGATGGGTGGGCTTCTGGTGACCGGTGTTGTCGCAACGCTCTTTGTCGACCTGCTTTCCAGGGCGCTGTCGATCACCGACGACCGCATTCTGGGTTTTGCGCTCGGGCTGAACGGCCATGCGGTGGGAACGGCGCGAGCGTTCGAGATCAGTCGCACAGCCGGTGCCTTTGCCTCCCTGGGAATGGGGCTTACAGGGGTGTTCACCGCACTGATTCTGCCGCTGGCGTTTCGCCTTTGGTAAGCGCCCCAAACAGGGTCATTCACTTCACGAATAACGCCAAGTCGCAATTTCGATTGCTGTTCGGGTTTTCCACGACTAGTTTTTAGCGCAGACATCTGGCGTGAAGTTGCGCCGATGTGCCGCAAAAATTCTTAAAACAGCGACGGAAAACGCGATGAAAACACTACTGACTGCTTTTGTTGGTTCCATGGCCCTGGCAACAGCCCCGATGGCGATGTCTGCCGAGGCGAACAAGGAACTGAAAATGGCGTACGACGCCGACCCTGTAAGCCTGGACATTCACGAACAGCTCTCCGGCGGCATGTTGCAGCTAAGCCACATGACCTTTGATCCCCTGATCCGCTGGACCAAGGATCTCGGCTTCGAGCCGCGTCTGGCAAAAAGCTGGGAGCGTATTGACGAGAACACCATGCGCTTCGAGTTGCGTGAAGGTGTGAATTTTCACTCTGGCAACGAGCTGACCGCCAAAGACGTCAAGTTCACCTTTAATCGCCTAAAGCAGAGCCAGGACTATAAAGCCATCTTCAAACCGTTCAGCGAACTCAAGGTGATTGATGACTACACCTTTGAGCTGGTGACCACCAAGCCATACCCACTGCTGCTGAACACCGCGACTTACATCTTCCCGCTGGACAGCGAGTTTTACACCGGTAAGACCGAAAGCGGGAAAGATAAGAGCGCCATCACCAAGCACGGCAACTCTTTTGCTTCCGAGAATCTGTCCGGCACTGGTCCCTATGTCATTACCGGGCGTCAGCAGGGCGTGCGTGTCGAGTTTGAGCGTTTCGACGATTACTGGGATACCGAATCCCCGGGTAATGTCGGCAAGATCGTGCTGACTCCAATCAAAGAGAACAACACCCGTGTCTCTGCGTTGCTGTCTGGTGGTGTGGATTTCATTGCGCCGGTGCCGCCCACGGATCTGGAGCGAATCCGTCGTGACAAGAACTCTGACCTGGTCACTATGAGCGGTACCCGCATCATCCTGTTCCACATGAACCAGGACCGGGTGGAAGCGTTCAAGAACCCGAAAGTGCGCGAGGCCATTGCCTATGCCATCAACCAGGAAGGCATTGCCGCCAAGATCATGAAGGGCTTCGCTACCCCGGCCGCTCAGATGTCGCCGGAAGGTTACCAGGGCCACAATGAATCCCTGGCAACGCGGTTTGATGTCGAAAAAGCCCAGCAGTTGATGAAAGAAGCCGGTTATGAAGACGGTTTCACCATCTCCATGATGGCGCCCAATAACCGTTACGTGAATGACGACAAGATCGCCCAGGCGGTTGCCGCCATGCTGGCGCGTATCAACATCAAGGTGGATCTGAAAACGCTGCCGAAAGCCCAATACTGGCCGGAGTATGACGCCCGCGCCGCCGACATGATGATGATCGGCTGGCACGCAGACACCGAGGACTCCGCCAACTTCTACGAGTTCCTGACCTTCTGCCCGGATGCGGACAGCGGTTCGGGCCAGTACAACGCCGGTAACTACTGCAACCCGGAGATCGATGAGCTGGTCAACAAGGCCAACGTCGAGACGGACCTGGACAAGCGCACCGCCATGCTGAAAGAGGTGGAGCAGCGCCTGTATGACGACGCAGCGTTCGTTCCCCTGCACTGGCAGGACCTGGCCTGGGCCAGCAAGAAGAACGTGAAGATCGAACCGATCCTCAACGTGATGAACTTCCCGTACCTGGGCGACCTGGTCGTGGAGTAACAGCCTTTATGGGCGGGCCGGCTTCGGATCAGCCTGGAGCCGGCCTTTTGTTTGCAGCTTGACCCGGAATTTTTCATGTTAGCGTTTTTGGTTCAGCGAATTTCCCAGGCCGTACTGGTCATGTTCGTGATCAGTGTGATTGCTTTCGCCATTCAGGATGGCCTGGGCGACCCGCTTCAACAGATGGTGGGCATGTCCGTCTCGCAGGATGAGCGGGAAGCGATCCGTGAGGAAATGGGACTGAATGACCCATTGGTTGTGCAATACGTCCGGTTTGCCGGTAACGCCCTGCAGGGTGACCTGGGTATTTCCTATTTTTACGGAAAGCCCACCATGGACGTAATCCTCGAGCACCTGCCGGCCACCCTCGAGCTGGTGATCGGCGCCAGCCTGATTATTATTGTGTTCTCGGTGCCCATCGGGGTGTTCGCCGCGATTCGCCCTCAGGCATGGCTGTCCAAATTCTTCATGGGGGTCAGTACCGTCGGGATTTCCATTCCGGTGTTCCTGACCGCCATCGTACTGATTCAGATTTTCTCGATCGGTATCACCGTCGACTGGTTCCCGCAGGATGCTGGCTGGGGGCAGTGGCTGAACGCCGCACTATCCACTGAAGGCGGTTTGCCCTCCTACGGTCGGGGTGATGACCTGACGCCGTTATTCGGCACCTGGGAATCCGGCTTTTTCTCCCAGGGCGGCCTCCTGCACCTGATTCTGCCGTCGGTATCGCTGGCGTCCATCATGCTGCCGCTGTTCATCCGCCTGATCCGTGCGGAAATGATGGAAGTGCTGCAGAGTGACTACATCCGGTACGCCCGCGCCAAGGGCCTGAGCTCTTCCCGGGTCTATTTCCTGCACGCGCTCAAGAACACCATGCTGCCGGTGATTACCGTGGGCGGTGTGCAGATCGGCATCATGGTGGCCTACACCATCCTTACGGAAACCGTGTTCCAGTGGCCCGGTGTCGGGCTGATGTTCCTGGAGGCCATCACCCGCAGCGATATTCCCCTGATCGTGGCGTACCTGATGGTGGTAGGCCTGATATTCGTGATTACCAATACCGTGGTGGATCTGATCTACGGTCTGGTGAATCCCACCGTAAAACTGACAGGTAAGAAAGCATGACGACGGCGACTCTTTCACGCTGGGATCGCTTTCGCGAGTCCTTCCTCTGGTACAGCTTCAAGCGCGACAAGGTGGCGATTGCCAGCTTTATCGTGCTGTTGTCCATGGTGCTGGCGGCCATCTTTGCGCCTTTGCTGGCGCCGGCCGACCCCTACGACCTGGCCCAGATCAACATCATGAACTCCGAGCTGCCACCGGTCGGCCTGGATGGCTCCGATCCGGCCTTCCCGCTGGGCACCGACGCCCAGGGCAGGGATTTGCTCTCCACCATTCTGTATGGCACCCGGGTGTCGTTGTTGATCGGGTTTGGCGCGGTTGTCCTGCAAGCGGCGCTGGGCATCCTGTTCGGCCTGCTGGCGGGCTATCTGGGCGGTCGGGTCGACTCCATCCTGATGCGGATTGCCGATGTGCAGCTGTCGTTCTCTACCCTGATGGTCGCGATCATTGTCGGTGCCGTGTTCAAGGCCAGCTTTGGCAATCTGATGTTCGGCGAAGTCGCTATCTACATGCTGATCTTCATCATTGGTGTGGCAGAGTGGCCTCAGATTGCCCGTACAGTGAGGGCCTCGGTACTGGCGGAGAAGAAAAAGGAATACGTGGATGCGGCCAAGGTGATGGGGTTTCGCACCCGCCGGATCATGTTCCGCCACATCCTGCCCAATACCCTGTCACCGATTTTCGTCATTGCCACGGTACAGATCGCCAACGCGATCATTTCCGAGGCGGCGTTGTCGTTCCTGGGCCTGGGCATGCCGGAAACCCAGCCGTCGCTGGGCTCGCTGATCAAATCCGGTTTTGACTACATCCAGAGTGGTTCCTGGTGGATCACCCTGATCCCCGGTCTGGTGCTGGTGGTACTCGTATTGGTCATCAACCTGCTGGGTGACTGGTTGCGGGATGTCATGAACCCACGGCTGTACAAGGGGTAACGCCATGCCATTGCTGGAAGTAAAAGATCTTGAGGCCCGCTTCGCTGTCCGTGGCGGGGACCTTACCGCTCTGCGTGGCATCAGTTTCAGCCTCGACAAGGGCGAGCGCCTGGGGCTGGTAGGGGAATCCGGCGCGGGTAAATCCGTAGCGGCTTTCTCCATTCTCAACCTGATCGCCCGGCCCGGCTACATTGCCGCTGGCCAGATCCTGTTCGAGGGTAAGGACCTGGCAGCCATGAGCGAGCGGGAACTGCGCAAGATTCGCGGCAACCGCATCGCCATGATTTTCCAGGACCCGATGATGACCCTGAACCCGGTGCTGACCATTGGCACCCAGATGGTGGAAGCGCTCAAGGCGCACCGCCGGATCAGCACCAGGGCGGCCCGGGATATCGCCCTGAACAAGCTGCGCAAAGTACAGATTCCGTCGCCGGACAAGCGCCTGGATCAATACCCCCATGAACTGTCTGGCGGCATGCGCCAGCGCGTTATCATCGCCATCGCATTGCTGCTGGACCCGGAAATCATCATCGCGGATGAGCCGACGACGGCCCTGGATGTGACGATTCAGGCTGAGATCATGGCGTTGCTGTTGGAGCTGTGCGAGCAGGACAACGTGGCGCTGATGCTGATCACTCACGATCTCGGTGTGGTGTCTCAGGTCACCCAGCGCATGCTGGTGATGTATTCCGGCCGAATCATTGAGCAAGGGCCCACCCGCGAAATCATCAATGATGCCCAGCATCCCTATACCCAGGGGCTGATCAACGCGCTGCCCCAGATGGGTGAGCCCGGCGAGCGGCTGTTCCAGATCCCGGGTTCCATGCCGTCCCTGAAGAATGTGCCCACAGGCTGTCCCTTCCACCCACGCTGTTCCTTCGCCACTGATCAGTGCAAGCGTCGGATGCCGGAGTATGTTCGGTCGGGTAATGTGGATGTGGCCTGTTACGAAGTCAGCAACCTTATTGAGCAGGAGAAACGCATGCAGGAGGTGGAATCGTGACCTCCCCGTCATCCACGCTGGTCGATATACGCGGCCTGGAGAAGAAGTTTGATCTTTCCGGTGGCCTGCTGGAGCAGATCTCATTCAAAGGCGGTCGTTTCCACCGCAAACAGGAAGCCGTGCATGCGATCAATGGCGTTGATCTGCAGGTCCAGAAAGGCGAAGCGTTGTGTGTTGTGGGTGAGTCCGGCTGTGGTAAATCGACCGTGGCCCGTACCGTTATGGGGTTGTTGTCTCCCAGCGCTGGTGAGATCCACTACGACGGCCAGCGTATCGACAATCTTGACGGTAAAGAGGTGCTGCCGTACCGCCGCAAGATGCAGATGATCTTCCAGAACCCCTACGCCTCGCTGAACCCGAGGATGACCATCCAGCAAACCCTGGAAGAGCCAATTCGCTTTCATCAGCCGGATGCCTCGGAGTCCCAGATCCGTGACAAGGTGCAGGATGTTATGGAGTCGGTGGGGATCGACCCGGACTGGGGTAGCCGTTTTGGTCATGAATTTTCCGGCGGTCAGCGCCAGCGCATTGCCATTGCCCGGGCGCTGGCGGTCGACCCCGAGTTCATCGTTGCGGACGAACCGATTTCGGCGCTGGACGTCTCTATTCAGGCGCAGGTGCTCAACCTGCTGATGGAAGCTCAGGAAAGCCGCAACCTGACCTATCTTTTTATTACTCATGATCTGGCCGTGGTAGAGCATTTTGGTACCCGGGTCGCGGTCATGTACCTTGGCCGGGTATGCGAGTTGGCAGATACCAGAACGCTGTTCAATACCCCGAGGCATCCATATACCCAGGCGTTGCTGTCGGCTATTCCAAAGCTGGAGGACGACCGGCCCAACCATATCCGGTTACAGGGCGAGGTTCCGACACCGGTGCAGTTGCCGTCAGGTTGCGTCTTCCATGGTCGCTGCCCGTATGCCGACGACCGATGCCGGCAGGAAATACCTCAGTTGATAGCGACGGATGGCGGCGCCCAGGTTGCGTGTCATGCGGTGGAGGAAGGGCGGCTATAGCCAGTTCCCCACGATGGGCTATGATGCCTGACAACCATTCCCGACGCTGGTAACACCATGGAAATACGCTGGCTTGAAGACTTCATGGCGCTGGCCCGAACGCGTCATTTCTCACGTGCCGCTGAACTGCAGCATGTGAGCCAGCCGACGTTCAGCCGCCGCATCAAGCTTCTCGAGGAAGCCATGGGGGCAACACTGATCAACCGCCAGACCCTGCCATTGTCGCTGACACCGGCGGGGGAGGCTTTCGTTGAGCTGTGCGAGCGCGTAACGCGGGACGTTCGTGAAACCAAAGACCGGATCAGCGACATGGAGTCCGAGGCGTCTGCCCGGATCAGTGTGGGATCAACCCAGGGGCTGTTTTCCCACTTTTATCAGGGGTGGGCCCGGCAGGAGGGATTGGCCGAGCGGCTACAACTGAACCTGAAAGCCACCAACTGGGTGGGGGAGCAGTTTCTGGATGCGCTGGATAGCGGCGAATGTGACCTGGTGCTGTGCTACTGGCATGAGGATCTGCCCTGGAAGGATCATCTGAGCGAGGACCGCTACGAATGGGTGACGCTGGCGAGGGAATTTCTGGTGCCTGTAAGTGTGGCCGATGAAAACGGGCAACCACGATTTGCGCTGCCGGGCACGCCGGAACAGCCCGTCCCGCTGATTGCTTATCACTCCCGGGGGTTCCTGCAGTCTGCCATCGAGGGGCACCTGAACAGGCGCAAGCTGCCAGCCAACCTGTTGCCACTGAATGAAAATACCCAATCGGCCGGTATCAAGGCGCTGGTAAAACAGGGCTTTGGCATGGGGTGGCTGCCACAACGAATGACGGAAAAGAGCGAGCGTTTTGGCAGCCTTACCCGGGCCGGGGACAAGCGTTGCGATGTGCCATTGGAGATCCGCTTGATTCGCCTGCGTGAGCCCCGTTCCGACGATCTGCTAACCCTCTGGAAAACACTGGAAAACAAGCATGTCTGACACCGAGTTACTGTCACTGCAGACGGATCATATTCGCACGCTCCAGCAGCGTTACGAGCACGCCATCGCCGAGCAGGGTTATGACGGCCTGCTGATCAGTTCCGGCGCCGCACCCGTGCGTTATGGTGACGACCAGGCATGGCATTTTCAGGGCTATGGCCCCTTCCTGCACTGGACCGGGCTGACCGGGCAGGAACACAGCTGGTTACTTATCCGGCCCGGGCATAAGCCGCTGCTCAGTCTTTATCACCCCGTGGACTTCTGGCATGCCACTCCGGAATTGCCGGACGAGCCCTGGCTGCAGTCGATGGAGGTGCGTTCCAGTGATCGTCGGGAAGCGCCGGTAATGAACGTCAATGGCAGGCTTGCCGTTGTGGGCGACCCGTCCCAGTTGTCCGGGGTTGATGGGGAGCATAATCCGGAGGGCCTGTTGTCTGCTCTGGACGAAACCCGGGTGCATAAGACCCCGTATGAAATAGCCTGCCTGGCTCGTGCCAACCACATTGCCATGCAGGGCCACTGGGCGGCCCGAAAGACGTTTCTGGACGGAGGAAGTGAGTTTGAAATAAACCTGGCCTACCAGCAGACGACCGGGCAGCGTGAAGCCCAAGCGCCGTATCACAGTATTATCGGCGTGAATGAACACGCCGGCACCCTGCATTACCAATACTATGACACCGAAGCCCCTGCGCGTCCCCGCAGCCTTCTGATCGACGCCGGTGTCCGTTTTCGCGGTTACTGTTCCGACATTACCCGCACCACGCCCGGGGCAGGGGAAAGACGTTTTGCCGCGTTGATTCAGGGGCTGGAACAATTGCAGCAACGGCTGTGCGGGATGGTTGCACCCGGCGTGGAGTATGTGGCGATCCATCGCAAGACCCACCAAGGCATTGCGGCACTGTTGAATGCCGCCGGAGTGGTTCAGGGGGTGGATGACGAAACCCTGGTGGAGCAGGGCGTTACCAGGGCGTTCTTTCCGCACGGTATTGGTCATTTCCTGGGAGTTCAGGTGCATGACGTCTCTGGCAAGAAAGAACCGCCGCCGTCAGACGCCCCATTCCTACGCCTGACCCGGACCCTGGAGGCAGGCATGGTCGTCACCATAGAGCCGGGGCTTTATATCATTCCTTCATTGCTGGACCCGGTATTGGATGGGCCACTGGGGAAGAACTTTAACCGTTCAGTGATCGATGAATTACGAGGGTGCGGCGGTATTCGCATTGAGGATAATGTGGTCGTTACACACGATGGCGCCAGAAACCTGACCCGTGAGGCGGGCGGTTAAAAAGAATTTGCACAAAAATCGCTCTTTGGGCTTGCAAAGCTGCATGCAAATGACAATAATTATCACTAGCTTTGTTATCGTTAGTGAGATGCTCCTATGTATGTATGCCTCTGCCATGGTGTAACAGACCGAGAAATCCGTGAAGCCGCCGACAATGGCGTCAGTTCCATGCGCCAGCTTGGCAAGGAGCTCGGTGTTGGCACGCAATGCGGTCGTTGTGCCTGTACAGCACGGGAGATTCTCCGCGAAAGCCGCACCCCCGATTACCTGGCCATGGCTGACATGCTAGCCCAGCCCGCTTGACGGATAGGGTAGTGATAGGGAGAGTGCGGAATCCGTTCTTGCCTGCACCTGATTCCTAAATGTGATTTTTTCTCCCCGCGTGAAAGACTATCCTTGTAAGGATCGCACACTCACGAAAGGAGATCCGTCATGAAAGGCGACAAGAAAGTCATCCAGTTCCTGAATAAAGTACTCGCCAACGAGCTGACCGCCATCAACCAGTACTTCCTCCATTCCCGCATGTACAAGGATTGGGGTATCACCAAACTGGCGGACAAGGAATACGAAGAGTCCATCGACGAAATGAAGCATGCGGATCTGCTGATCGAACGCATCCTGTTTCTGGAAGGGCTGCCTAATCTCCAGGATCTAAACAAGCTGCTGATCGGTGAAAACGTCGAGGAAATGCTGTCCTGTGACCTCAAACTGGAAATGATCGCCCATCAGGACCTGAAAGATGCGGTTGTTCATTGTGAGCAGGTGAAGGACTACACCAGTCGTGAACTGTTCCGTGGCATCCTCGACAGCGAAGAAGAGCACATCGATTGGCTCGAAACCCAGCTCGACATGATCGGCAAGATGGGTATCCAGAACTACATCCAGCTTCAGTCGTCCGCCGCGGAGTAAACATCAGTGACAATGGATCTGTCCTGTTTTAAAGCCTATGACCTTCGTGGCCGAGTGCCGGACCAGCTTAACCCAGAGCTGGCCGAACGCATCGGTCGCGCCTATGTGGAAGTGACGGGGGCGAAAAGAGTCATCGTCGGCTACGACATCCGGCTGTCCAGCCGTGAAATCGCCGACGCCCTCTGCTCCGGCCTTATGGCCGCCGGTGCCGACGTTTTCGATATCGGCCTGTGTGGTACCGAGCTGGTCTACTTCGCCACCAGCCATTACAAAATGGACGGCGGCATCATGGTCACCGCCAGCCACAACCCGCGTGATCACAATGGCATGAAGATGGTGGGGCCGGACTCGCGCCCTATCAGTTCCGACAACGGCCTGAATGACATCCGTGACCGGGTGCCTGAGCCCTTCGGTGATGCGCCGGAACAGGGACGATATGAGCCGCTGGAAGTGGTTACCGCCTATATCGATCACCTGTTGGGTTATATAGCGGCAGGATCGCTCAAGCCCAAAACCATCGTGGTCAACGCTGGTAACGGCGGGGCCGGGTTGATTGTCGACGAGCTGGAACAACACCTGCCGTTCGATTTCGTCAAAGTGCACCACCAGGCCGATGGTCATTTCCCGAACGGTGTTCCCAACCCCATTCTGGAAGAAAACCGCGCCGCCACCGCGGATGCGGTTGTGGAGTATGGCGCTGCCATGGGCATTGCCTGGGACGGCGACTACGATCGCTGCTTCTTCTTCGACGAAAACGGCCGCTTCATCGAGGGCTATTACATTGTCGGCCTGCTGGCAGACCAGTTCCTCCGCAAAACCGGCGGCGGTAAAGTCATCCACGACCCAAGACTGACCTGGAACACCATCGACCTCGTCAACGCCGTTGGCGGCGAAGCCATCGAAAGCAAAACCGGCCACGCCTTCATCAAACAACGCATGCGCGACGAAGATGCAGTCTACGGCGGCGAAATGAGCGCCCACCACTACTTCCGCGACTTCGCCTACTGCGACAGCGGCATGATCCCCTGGTTGCTCGTCGCCGAACGCCTGTGCCAGTCCGGCCAGACGCTGTCCTCCCTGATAGACGCCCGAATCGAGGCCTATCCGGCCAGCGGCGAAATCAACCGCACGATCGATGATCCCCCCAAGGTCATTGCCGCCATAGAGGCCAAATACAGCCCGGGCGCCAAAAGTGTCAGCCACGTCGACGGTGCCAGCATCGAATTCGACGACTGGCGGTTCAACCTTCGCATGTCCAACACCGAACCGGTGGTTCGCCTGAACGTGGAATCGAGGGGGGATATTGCGTTGATGAAGGAAAAAACGGCAGAACTGCTGGCAGAAATGCAAAGGTTGAACAAGGAAGGCTAACTCGGATTCCGGGGCTGAGCGGGTGCGGCTCCTTCTCACGAAACTGTGCGGAGCCATGGATGGCGGAGCCCAAGCGCCACATGGATGTGCCGCAAGGAGCGTGTTTCGGGAGAAGGAGCCGCACCCGATCAGCCTTGCACCAACAGCCAGAACTAACTCAAAGCCAGTCGTTCAACATAATCCCGATGCCGATCCGCTGAATCCGCTCATTGTAGTCAATCAGGCTCTCACCATAGCCATTGTAATAATGGACATACCCCTTGATCGTATCCCCCATCGGAAAGCTATAACCCAACTCAATCGACGTCTTGTTGTCTGACCGCAAGTTGTTCATCAGCTTCATCGACAGCGTCCGATCCTCACTCCACTTGTAGATCGCCATGTAGTTCGCATAGCCCAGATAGCGCTCAATATCCTCATTGTCGTCCTCGCTGTCATCCTCCGGCAGTCGATACCAAGGCTGAAGGATGAACAGCCAGCGATCATAGCTGTAGGCTGCCGACCCCACGATCCGGTTCCAACTGCGGGAACGGGGTTCCGACTGGCCATTGGACTCATGATTAAAGCCCAGCGTGACACCATTCAGCCTGCCAGGGCCCAGGTCATAATTCGTCTCATAGCGTACAAAGACTTCCGGCTCATAATTGGTTTCCCGGAATGGCGCTGAGTCATCCGTGTTATACACCTGCCAAAACGATTTCTGGGTGTAGCCGAACCAGAGCGTCGTGCGGTCATCCAGCCAGCCAGTCAACAAGGGTACCTTGAAACTGATCTGGTACTTGGCTTCCTGGTTGTCGATGCCATAGTCGTAATCGGTTGCGCCCAGTCTCGGATTTGTGGGTTCACGATTGGCATTCTTCATATAGCTGAACGGCAGGATATACATCGGCCGATGGCCAACAAAACTGCCGGAAAACGAGAAAATAGCCTTCTCTGCGGCGACATAACGGTTCAGGATCGCCGACATCACGCCGGTATCTTCTCCGTCCTCTCCTGTCGTGCTTTCTTCCGCGGGCCCCAGTGTTGCATCGCCGTTTTCCGCATTCGCTGCCTCTTCGTACTGCAGCGCCTCCGTCGACTTGTCGATGGCGTCCAGGCTCTCATCAGAGGCACCATTGCGAGCGCTGGCCGGGTCATTGATGGCGTCGTAACATGCGAGACGCTGAACGCCATCCTTGATCAGGGCACAGTCTTCCGGCTTCACTCCCTCAAAATTCCGGTTCCCGGGGGGCTCTTCCTGCGCGGTGGCCGTTCCGGGAAGGAACAGGTTGAGAGACAACAGCAAGCCAGTAAACCTCAAAAGTTCAGGGCGGCGAACGATGGGCATGGTCCAGTCCTTATGCGTTGGAAACACTGATCCAGGTGTTGGCGACGCCGTAAGCCCATACTCCGAGCAGCGTCATCACCAGCAGGGAAAATACGATTTTATGCCGGGGTTTGCGTTCAGCAGCTGCTGCAACCACCCAGCGCAGGTACATCAGCCCGATAAAACTGATGAATACCGCAAGACTTGCGACGGCGGGAATCAATAACCACACAGGGCTCAGTGCGGCACCCTCTGCCGCGCGGCTGGAAAACCAGCCCATGGACGCCAGCAGTATGGCTACCGCGGTAAACTCGGTGATCAGTAATGGCTTTCGCCAGGGGTGTGGCTGGTTGGTATCAGGCATACATTCGAACCTTCGGTATCTGTTTGGTGCATGGTACCCGGAAAGTGCTTCCGGAGCCCTCTGACTTACGAAATGGCAACGAAAATTGATTGAAATCGGGGGTTCATTTTGCAGTTTGGTTTTTTTGGCCTGCCGCAGTCGCTATAATGCGTGCACTAACGATTATAACGCCCAATTGTGAGGTGCATTGTGATGATGAAGAGAGTCCTGGCTGCCGTATTGCTTGGTTTCGGCCTGACCGCAGGTGCCGTAATGGCCAATGTTGAAGATGAAATTCGTGCTCGCATTGCCCCGGTTGGTGAGGTGTGCGTCCAGGGTGAAGACTGTGGGCAGGCAGCTGCTCCATCTGCAAGCGCAAGCTCGGGCCCTCGTTCTGGAAGTGACGTTTACGATGCAGCCTGTACCGCTTGCCACAGCACTGGCGCGGCAGGCGCTCCCAAGAAGGGCGACACAGCCGCATGGTCACCCCGTATTGAAAAAGGACTGGACACATTGGTCAATCACGCGATCAACGGCTTCAATGCCATGCCGGCCAAGGGCGGTTGTTCCGGGTGCTCTGATGAGGAAATCGAGAGCGCCGTCGAGCACATGGTTGAGGCCAGCCAGTAGCAACTGTATTCCGGCCCACGGTAGATCAAAAAGCCCCCGATATTACGGGGGCTTTTTATTGGTTAGCGGAATGTTCACCCGTTAGTGAATGGGCATATAGGTCAGTTGCCCTTCGATTCGCTCAGTGCCGTTTTTGGGCGTTGTCACTGCAATTGACCAGGTTTTTGGCCCATCTGCGCTGTTGCTGTCATGCAGAACATTGAGCCGGGAGTCCAGCCAGCCAAAAGCGCCGGATTGAGACATTGTCACCCAGGACGTCTGGCTCGTTTCCGCCGACTGGTTTGGTAGCGCTTTCCAGCTGGGGCTCTCCGTATTAACGGTGACTTCGGTTCGGGTAAATCGTATAAACGCCTCCCCGTCCGTGCCCAATACGGTCAGAGGTTCTTCACCTTGATATCGAAGCAATATGCCCGGGCGCGGTGCATCCAGAATGATTGCACTGAGTCCGGGAATGTCGGGTTGATGGGCTATTCGAGCCTTTACGATGCCGTCCGGAACGTCCTCTGTCTCCAGTGCACCGTGGGCCCCTGCCAGCCCGGAGGCTGACAGGGACACCAGGCCGAACAACACCGGGGCCGCCAGGCGAGCCCCGATCTGTTCGATGTGTTTCATAACAATCCTCCTGACGGTCACAGCAGCTCGAGGGTTGACTCAATGATGCCACCGCTGGTGGTGGTATCGCTGGCCACCTGCGTGGGCGCCATGCAGGCGAGGTTCTCATTCACCACAGTGATCGGCGCGGACACCGAGGGTACGCGGCCATCTGGGGTGTCCTTGCTGACGAACAGCATGTATTCGCCGGCGGGCACCACGTTGTGGTTGTCGGGCATGGTCAGAGTCAGCTTGTTGCCAGGGCCCCGCTCCATGACCAGTTCAATGGCACGCTGGTCACCGTCAATGACGTGGGTCATGACTGTACGGCGAATCAGCAGGGCCTTGTCGATCTGATCCACCTGGTCGACCTTGATGTTGAATCGGTCGCCAATGGTCAGATTGCTGGGCGCACTTCTGATTTTGGGTCGGTCGTCCCGCATGGCGTAGGGCGGAGTGTAGATTTCGAAACTCGGATCGCGGCCGTCATAGGGTGCGAGTCCGAAATCCTGAAGATCCACGAACGTCAGGTAAGCGGTGTTGATTGGTGAGTGGCCGGCAACCATAACGCGGCCGTCCTCCATCAGTACCGCAGTGTTGTGGTAGGTGCGGGCACGATGACCAGTAGCCATTTCCGTCCATTCTCCGGTTTCCGGGTTGAACTGCTCGGCGGTGCGGATCGGGCCTTCCAGGCCGGGCGCTACCACACCGTCACGATTGCCGCCGCTGAATACCATCACGGTGCCGTCGGGCATCACAACGTTTGTGCCGTACCAGCGAGGCTGATTCAGTGGGCCGGCCAAACGCGACTCGTAGCCGATTTCGTCGCCGTTGGTGGTGACAGTATCGATGCGGGTCTGGTCGGTGGGCAGGTAGCCGCCGGGGTTCGTCAGTACTGCATAACTGGGTACGCCGCCCGCGGTCAGCAGTTCCACTTCATTGTAGTTACCGCTGGCGTCTGGTTTCAGCGGCAACATGGTGGACGACGTGGAGCCCCGCATACCACCGGCGATCGCCATGCGCAGATCTTCTTCAGATACCCCAAGATCGGCTGCGCTGGTCAGCAAATCCGTGGGCGAGTCGAGAACATCGCCAAGCAGTGAGCCGACCTGATCAAGCGACAGGTTGGTGATGTTCAGGGTGCTGCTCAACTGACCCAGCCCGGCTTCATCCAGCCTTAGTGGGAGGCCGGCATAGCCAATGTCGTTCCAGCGCTGGGTATCTGGGTTGAAACTGGCGACAATGTTCCACAATGCCTGGTCGTAACCCTGGCCGAATGGGTTGAAGGCCTGGCCACCAGCGTTGTAGAAGATGTGTCCATTCGGCAGCAGATGCATGCGTGGATAGAGCGGTAAGGAGCGATCAGCGGTGGACGGATTCTGCGTCCAGGCGCCGGCGCAGGGGTCGTAGGTCTCCGTTTGCACCACGTTGCGTCCGCTGTTCAGTGGCTCATCCGGGTACACTGGCTTCAGCAGCTTGGTGACACCACTGGCGACGAAGACGTTGCCGTTGCCCATGGTTACGAGTGATGGATACCAGCGCCCGTAGGTCATATCGCCACTTTGGCGCCAGGTGTTGGTCTCCTCGTCGAATATTCTCGAATTCTTGATACCTTCCAGTTCCGCCACCCCAAGAGGCAGGCCATCAATGCCTGGCTCGGAATAGTAGTCGGTGCCGCCAACGGCCATCACATCACCGTTGGCCAGGCCGATGACGTCGGAGCAGAACAGGGCGCCGTCGTTGGCGCTGGTGTTGTCGGCGGTATCGAGCAGGCCATCCAGCTCGGTGCCATTCAGCAGTGTTTCACTGTCGTTGCCATCCGGGTTGGCGCCGGCGTCCAGGGGAGAGGGTTTGATCCAGGATGGATTGTCGTTTTCATCCAGCGACAGAACGCGGGTCTGATCGTTGACGGACACTTCGCCAAATTCCGCAACAATGGATAACTCAACGTTCTCAGTGCCTTCCAGGGCGTTCAGGTAAAGCAGGCGACCGTCTTTGAGAAGTGCCATGGTGCCGGCCGCGGGTTTGCACTCATCCATGCCATCAGCCCGGGTAATGCATTTTTCGTCCGTTTCGACAGCTTCACCATCCACAATAATGGTGGGTTCCGCAAAGGGCTCACTGAACGTGCCCTTGCTGTTGTAACTGTCAGGAGCTGCCGGTTCCTCAGTCTGGGTCGTTGAGTCCTCGGATGAGCCGCCCAGCAGGCTGCCGAGAAGGCCCGCGTTGGCGGTGCCTGATCCTGCGATGAGCAGAATCAGCGAACCGGTGATGCTTGATAATCGATTGAATCGACGGGACATGGTGTTCTCCTGATCTTGTTTTTGTGTTTGCCGGAAGCAAAGCTCCCTAGGCTGTTACGGATCAGGAGGTCATAAGGTTGCAGGGATTGTGAAAAAACGTGAAATTCAGCTTCCGAGGTCGCCGAGTAATGCACTGAGGGTGGCCTTACCTTTTTGCTGGTTGGCTTCCACGTCCAGGTCGCCGGTGCCTTCCCATCTCAGGTCGTCCTCGGGCAGCTCATCAAGAAACCGGCTTGGAATAGTTTCCAGCTTTTCGCCGTACTGTTTTCGCTGGGCGGCAAACGTAAGGGTCAGGGTTTCCCGGGCTCGGGTGATACCCACGTACATCAGTCGCCGTTCTTCCTCGACATTGCCTTCCTCAATGCTGGAGCGGTGGGGCAGTATTTCCTCTTCCAGACCCATGATGAACACGTGGGGGAATTCCAGGCCTTTTGAGGCGTGGAGAGTCAGTAGCTGGACCTTGTCGCTGTCGTCCTCTTCTTCGCGCTGCTCCATCATGTCGCGCAGGATTAGCCGGCTGATGGCGTCTTCAATGCCCATTTCGTCGGCCGTACCCTTGCCGTCGTCCAGCATGCGCTGGATGGACTCCACCAGATACCAGATGTTCTCCATTCGCCGTTCCGCCTGTTTTGGCGAGCCGGAATGCAGGTGCAGCCATTCCTCGTATTCGATATCGGTGAACAACTGCTTGATCACCGGAATCGGATCTTCGCTGTGCAGGCGCTCGCAGGTGTTGTCCACCCAGTGAGCGAAGCGCCGCAGACGGTCCAGCCCCTTCTCGGTAACGTGGGTTTCGGCACCCATATCGCCCAGGGCACGAAACAGGCTGACGTTGCGGGAGCGGGCGTAATGGCTGAGCTGTTCCAGCGTGCGGGGGCCGATCTCCCGGCGGGGCACGTTCACGACGCGCAGGAATGCCGCGTCGTCATCCGGGTTCACCAACAGACGCAGATAGGACATGGCGTCCTTGATCTCGTTCTTGGAGAAAAACGACTGGCCACCGGAGATGTGATAGGGGATCTGGTAAGCCTGCAGTTTCATTTCCAGCAGCCGTGCCTGGTGGTTGCCCCGATAGAGAACGGCGAAGTCCCGGAAAGCCAGGCCTTTCTTGAGTTTCTGGTCGAGAATTTCCGTGGCCACCCGTTCGGCTTCCGCGTCTTCGCTGCGGCAGCGGACGATTCTTAGCTCGTCCCCGACCGTATGATCACTCCACAGGGCTTTCTCGAACACGTGGGGATTATTGGCAATGACCGTGTTGGCACAACGAAGGATGCGAACCGTGGAACGGTAGTTCTGCTCCAGCTTGACGATTTTGAGGCTTGGGAAGTCTTCCTTGAGCTGAGCAAGGTTTTCAGGTCGGGCGCCGCGCCAGGCGTAGATCGACTGGTCGTCATCACCAACGACGGTAAAGGCGGCCCGTTCTGCCACCAACAGCTTGACCAGTTCGTACTGGCACAGGTTGGTGTCCTGGTATTCGTCCACCAGCATGTAGCGGATTTTTCGCCGCCATTTCTGCAACACCTCGGGGTTGTCGCGGAACAGCTGTACCGGCAGCAGGATCAGATCATCGAAATCCACCGCGTTATAGGCCTTCAGGTATTCGTTGTAGTGGCGGTAGATGATGGCAATACGCTGCTCCCGCTCATCAGCGGCCCGGCTCCAGGCGTCCTGGGGGCTGCGCATGGCATTCTTCCAGGACGAGATGGTCATCTGCACGTCAGACAGTTCATCGCCGGCATCCGCGCTGGCCTCGCGCATCATCAGGTCCTGCAGCAGGGCCTTGGCGTCTTCCGCATCGAAGATCGAAAAACCGGGGTGATAGCCCAGGTGCTCGTGCTCCTCGCGGATCATGTTCAGCCCGAGGTTATGGAAGGTGGAAACAATCAATCCCCGGGTCAGTTTGCGATCCACCAGGCGTCCGACACGTTCTTTCATTTCGCGCGCGGCCTTGTTGGTGAAGGTCACGGCGGCGATATGACGCCCTGGAATGCCAAGGTGTTCGATCAGATAAGCCACTTTGCGGGTGATCACGCTGGTCTTACCGCTGCCGGCACCAGCCAGTACCAGCATAGGACCCTCCGCGTAGCGGACGGCTTCACTCTGTCGGGGGTTGAGCTTGTTCACAATAATTGCGCCAATCCGGGAAATTCCGAGATAACCTGGGAAGCAAACATTCTACACTAGGCAGACATGCTGTACCTTGACGATCTATCAGCTATTCTTGAGGGAACGGAGATGTTTGATCACGAGGAACGGGACGCTTCTTAATGACCCTGGCAGTAAAACAACCCAATCCCAGCCATGTACGGCTGCTGGTGCTGACGCCGGAGTATGCGGATTTTCTCTGGCTGGGTGCGCTCCTGTCACGTGATTGTGAAATGGAACCGGACCTGACCTGGTGCCCGGATCTTATCGACTGCGATGATCTGATTCGCAATACCCATTTTGACGTTATCCTCTGGGACTGTGTGTTTCATGGCGGTTCCGAAGACGCTTTCCTGCAGTACCTGTCCGTGTCCAGCAACGAAAAACCGGTGCTGGCACTGAGTGCCGAGCCAGCCTCCGAGCGCGCTGTTGACCTGCTTGCCAATGGCGCCTCGGACTACCTGAGTCGCCAGTCATTGGAAGAGTGGGGGCTGCGCCGAGCGGTACGCTGTCTTTGGTACCGGCAGCAGCTTTCGGAGTCCACTCACGGCCAGTTGGGCCGGGAAGTGGCCAGTGGTTTTATCAACCGTGACCTGTTCTTCGATCGCCTGCAACAGGCATTGCTGAGGGCCGAGCGTGCCAGTCAGCGGCTGGCGTTGTTGCACATCAACCTGGATGATTTCCGCAGCTTCAATGAATCCTTCGGTTACCAGAAGAGTGACCAGATCATGCTGAAGCTGGCGGAACGGCTGCGACAGAATCTGCGGCGAGTGGATTCGCTGATGCGTATTGGCGGCGACGAGTTTGCGATCATTGTCGAGAAAGTGGAAGACTCCCTGGATATTACCCAGATTATCCGCAAGCTCGTGACTGCGATGGGTGAACCATTCAGCCTTGACGGCCAGAATGTCGTCGTCAGCGCCAGCCTCGGCGTGGCCACCTACCCGGAAGCGGGTGACAGCCCGGAAAACCTTCTGCGACGTGCCAACCGAGCCATGTTTGAAGCCAAGCGCGACCCAGGTACCAGTTACCGGTTTTACGATCGTCAGTTGCACATAACGGCCGGATACCAACTGCGCCTGGAGGCGGATCTCCGTAACGCTCTGCGGGGCAATGAGCTGGAAGTGTATTATCAGCCGCGTATCGACCTCGCGTCGGAGGAAGTTCGGGGGGTGGAGTGCCTGCTCCGGTGGAATCATCCGGAAAGGGGGTTGGTGGGGCCGGACGAATTCATTCCAGTGGCTGAGCGCAGCGGGTTGATCGTTCCTATCGGCTACTGGGTGATTGAACAGGCCTGCAAGCGTCTGCAGGAGTGTTCAGACCTCGGGCACCCGGGGCTGGTGTTTGCCGTGAACCTTTCGTTCCGTCAGTTCCATGATCGCAAGATGACCGAAACCATTTTCCGCATTATCTTCAATGCCAATATCGACACCAGTCTGTTGGAGTTGGAGCTTACGGAAAGCGCCATGATGCATGACCCGGAATATGCCCAGCGATGTCTGCGGGAGCTCAATCAACTGGGTATCAGTTTTGCCCTGGATGACTTCGGAACCGGGTTCTCCTCACTCAGCAATCTTCAGCACCTGCCTATATCCCTCGTAAAAATCGACAAGTCTTTCGTTCAGGAGTTGGGGCAGTCTGCCGACGCCGAGCATATCATCCGTGCCATTATCAGCCTGGCTCACAGCCTGCAAATCAGCGTGGTGGCGGAAGGGGTGGAGACGGAAGGACAACTGGAGTTCCTGCGCCAGCAACACTGTGATGAAATTCAGGGTTACTACTACGCGCGCCCCATGCCATGGGCAGATCTTGTGCAATTCCTGGACAACCGTAGCCGCGCTGCTTGCCTGCAGCAATAAGCCGCTGTACCTTTGCGCTTTGACTCGTAAGCATCAGATGAGGTTGCATGAACAGTATCATCAGGCGCATTGCTGACGAACTGGGTGTTCGTGAACAGCAGGTGAATGCCACCGTTGAAATGCTGGACGGTGGCGCCACCGTTCCTTTTATTGCCCGTTATCGCAAGGAAGTCACCGGTTCGCTCGATGACAGCCAGTTACGGTCCCTGGAAGACCGCCTGCGTTATCTGCGTGAGCTGGAAGACCGTCGTTCCACGATCCTCAACAGCATTGAGGAGCAGGGCAAGCTGACCGATGAGCTGCGTGCCAGCATCGATTCGGCGGACACCAAGAACCGCCTCGAAGACCTCTACCTGCCGTATAAGCCCAAGCGCCGAACCAAAGCGCAGATTGCCCGTGAAGCCGGTCTGGAGCCCCTGGCCGATGCCCTGTATGACGACCCCACGCTGGAGCCAGAGAACACAGCGGAAGGCTATATCAATGATGAGGCCGGTGTTACCGACACCAAGGCCGCGCTTGATGGTGCCCGCTACATTCTGATGGAACGCTTTGCCGAGGATGCGGAACTCCTGGGTGAGCTGCGTGACTTTATCTGGCAGCAGGGGCAGCTCAAGGTCACCGTGGTGGACGGCAAGGAAAATGAAGGTGCCAAGTTCCGCGACTACTTCGACCATGTCGAGCCACTGAAAAAGGTGCCATCCCATCGTGCGCTTGCCATCCTCCGGGGGCGCAATGAAGGCGTGCTTACCTACTCCATTGTGGTTGGCGATGCGGAAGACGACCGTCGCCAGCCCCATCCGGCGGAACAGCGTATTGCCGCGCGCTGGCATATCCGTGACAACGGCCGTGCGGCCGACCGCTGGTTGTCGGAAGTGGTGCGCTGGACCTGGCGCGTAAAGCTGTCCACCCAGATCGAAACCGACCTTATGGCCCAGGTGCGGGAAGCGGCAGAAACCGAGGCCATCAATGTGTTTGCCGCCAACCTCAAGGATCTGCTGTTACTGGCGCCGGCGGGCCCCCGCGCCACACTGGGGCTGGACCCCGGCCTGCGCACCGGTGTGAAGGTTGCCATCATCGACGGCACCGGCCAGGTGGTGGGTCACGGTGGTATTTTCCCGCACGCGCCCCGCAACCAGTGGGACCAGTCCATTGAACAGTTGGCGAGCTGGTGTCGGCAGTACCGCATTGAACTGGTGGCCATTGGTAACGGTACGGCCTCCCGCGAAACCGAAAAGCTGGTCGCGGACCTGAGCAAGCGTTACCCGGAGCTGAAGCTGGCGCGGATTGTGGTCAGCGAATCCGGTGCTTCGATCTATTCCGCCTCTGAATTCGCCTCCCGCGAACTGCCGGACCTGGACGTGACCATTCGCGGGGCGGTCTCCATCGCCCGCCGGTTGCAGGACCCATTGGCGGAAATGGTGAAGATCGAACCCAAGTCCATCGGTGTGGGGCAGTACCAGCACGACGTGTCTCAGGTTCAGTTGGCCCGCAGCCTGGATGCCGTGGTGGAGGACTGTGTTAACGGTGTTGGTGTGGATCTCAACACCGCATCCATCCCCCTGCTGGCACGGGTGTCCGGCCTGAACCAGAGTATTGCCCAGAACATCGTCGATTTTCGTAACCAGAATGGCGTGTTCCGTGATCGCAGGCAGTTGCTTAAAGTGTCCCGCCTCGGTGATCGTACCTTTGAGCAGTCGGCCGGTTTCCTTCGCATTGCGGGGGGCGACAATCCGCTGGACCGCTCGTCGGTGCACCCGGAAGCCTATGGTGTGGTTGAGGCTATTGCCCGCCAGAACAATCGCAAGATTGAAGGTATCGTCGGCGACGCCGATTTCCTGCGCTCGTTGAACCCGCAGGACTATGTCACCGAACAGTTTGGTCTGCCGACCATAAAGGATATTATTACGGAATTGGAAAAGCCGGGCCGTGACCCCCGGCCGGAGTTCCGCTTTGCAAGCTTCGAGGAGGGAGTGGAAACCCTCAATGACCTGAAGCCGGGCATGGTGCTGGAAGGGTCGGTCACCAACGTGACCAACTTCGGCGCGTTCGTGGACATCGGCGTCCATCAGGATGGCCTTGTGCATATCTCTGCGTTGTCGAATACCTTCGTGAAAGATCCGAGGGAAGTGGTCAAGGCAGGGGATATCGTCAAGGTGAAAGTGATGGACGTGGATATCCCGAGAAAGCGGATTGCGCTTTCCATGCGTATGGATGACCAGCCCGGGGAGAAATCCGACAACCGCGCCGGCTCCAGCAGTAAAGGTGGCAAACCTTCCGCAAGAAATGACCGCCACAAGGGCGCAGACAGCGGGCAGAAGGGTGCCATGGCCGGAGCGCTGGCACAGGCTCTGGCGTCGGCCCGCAAAGACGGCCGTTAACCCGCGCCGCTACACACTACCGTAATGGCCGCCGGTGTTCCCGGCGGCCATTCAAGCAGGAGTCATTCATGGGTGAATCCCGCCATCAGCTTTTTCAGCAGTTCACGGCCAACCAATGGGCCGGATTTCGAAAAGGCGTTGAGAAAGAAGGCCTGCGGGTCGATCGCAACGGCTTTATCGCACAGACTCCGCACCCCCGCTCGCTGGGTTCCACACTGACCCATCCCCGTATCACCACGGATTACTCCGAAGCTTTGTTGGAGCTGATTACCCCGGTGTTCGATACCACGCGAGGGATGCTCGATTCGCTCCGGGATACCCATCGCTTCGTTCAGTGCAATCTTGGGGATGAGGTGTTCTGGGCCGCGAGTATGCCGTGTGAGCTGGACGGCGACGCGAGCATTCCCATTGCCGAGTATGGCACTGCCAATATCGGTCGCCTGAAGCATGTGTATCGCCAGGGGCTGGCCGTGCGTTACGGTCGCATGATGCAAAGCATTGCTGGCGCCCACTACAACCTGTCGCTGCCTGACAGTTTCTGGAGGCTTTGGCAGGACGCCCTTGGTAACCAACAAAGCCTGCAGGACTTCAAGTCGGACCAGTATTTCTGGCTGATCCGCAATTTCCGTCGTCGCAGCTGGATGCTGATGCTGCTGTTCGGCGCTTCTCCGGCGCTGGATGCCAGCTTTGTGGCGGGTGTACGTCATGACCTGAGCAGGTTCGGCGATGATACCTGGTATGGCCGCGAGGCCACATCGCTGCGCATGGGCGACCTGGGCTATCACAACAACGCTCAGGCATCGCTGAATATCTGTTTCAATGAACTGAAGACCTATACCGACACTCTGTTCAGGGCGATTCATACCCCGTGGCCAGCTTACGAAAAGATGGGAACCCGGCGCGACGGCGAATTCATCCAGATCAACACCAGCGTGCTGCAGATTGAGAACGAGTACTACAGCGCCGTGCGGCCAAAGCGCACCACCGAGCGTGGGGAAAAGCCGATACAGGCCCTGGAGTCGCGGGGCGTGGAGTACATTGAAGTGCGTTGCCTGGACCTGGATCCGTTCTCCCCGGTTGGCGTTAACGAAAGCCAGATCGATTTTCTTGACCTGTTCCTGCTGGACTGCCTGCTGTCAGACAGCCCCCGCATTGACGATGACGAATGCGATCGCCTTGATGACAATTACCAGGATGTGGTGGCTAGGGGCCGGAATCCGGACCTGACGATCTGTCGCTCCGGTGAACGCGGCCGGGTCGGTGACGCTGCCATTGCCCTGATGGACCGTCTTGCCCCCCTTGCAGAACAGTTGGACAGCTTGAACGGAGATTCCACCTATCGGCGAGCGCTGGATGACCAGCGTGCCAAGCTCGACGATCCGCGTGAGTTACCTTCAGCGAAGGTGCTTGAAGCCATGGAGGCTTCCGGCATGGGTCACCGGGAATGGGGGCTGGAAATGTCCAGGCAGCACCAGCAAACGCTGCGAGGGGAAGGGCTGTCGCCGGATGTGATGGCGGCGTTTGACAAAATGACCGCTGATTCGCTTTCCGAGCAGGATGAAATGGAGCAAGCCGAAAACCAGCCATTCGGAGAATTCCTGGAGCAATACCTGCAATCCTGAACCGGGAGTGCCCCTCCCGGTCGGGCGTCACACTCTCCCCGGACCTGTCGCACAGAAACGTAATTAACGTTTGTCAGCTTCGGTTAGCGCTGTTAATTTCTGTAAGCAGAGTGACAGCATCTGATGGTGGCTACAGGTAAAGGGAGAACCGGTATGGCCAGAGACATCAAGTTAGGGTGGGATGTTGAGTCCCTGAATAAAGCCTATCGCCAGGGCTATATGGCCGCCTCTATGGGCATGGAACGCAGCCGCTGTCCCTATCGCGGAGAAGTTGTTGTTGCCGCCTGGGAAGCAGGATGGGAAGACGCTGAACAGGTTACCAATGAGGCGCGGCCGGTCGACGACCTGTTCTCCCGCATCGCCTGATACCTGTGCTTGCCGCCTGCTCACCCGGCCGTTGTATTACTTCTGTACAACGAACTCCGTAAACAGCACACCGGTAATGCTCTCACCGGTCTGTTGCTCTTCCAGGGCCGTGTTTATTCTCTTCGTGGCCTCTTCACGCAGCGACTGCTGTCCCTCTGTCGAGGACAGCTGTTCCGCGTCAGTCTGCTCCCCGAACAGCATCACCAGCTCATGACGTAGCCTGGGCATGTGTGCCTCCACCGCCGGGCGGGTGGTTTCCTTCGACGCCCTGATGGTAACCGCTGCCTTGAGATAGGTCAGTTTGGTGCCCGGGTCCCCCACGTGGGTGACAAAGGGCGGATCCATTTCGATGTAGTCCGTGATGGCTGGTTCCTTTTCCTGCTCTTCCTGTGTCTCGTCTCCCCCTTCTTCCTCCTGGGCAAAGGCGGTTGGAGCCAGGGGAAAGGCAAAAAACAGGGCCAGCAGAAGGTACTTTGGCTTAAGTGTCATAGGCTTGAAGTTCGTATTGGTTTAAGGTTAAGTGGCTGGGCGCACGCAGCCGCCACCTGATGCTGGGAGAATAGCAGGCTCGATGCGCGGTTGCAGCATCCGATGCTTTACCGCCCAAGGCGGGCGACAGACTGACCTGAACGTTAACCCGAGGTACCCCTTTGAACTCCAGAGCCGTTTTCTTTCTGATATTCCTGCTATGCGCCGGGCTGCTTGGCGTGGCCTTCTACATGGAGCACGTTATGGGGTTGGAGCCCTGTCCTCTGTGTTGGCTGCAGCGATTCGGTTTTATGGCCGCTGGCATCGTCAGCCTCCTGGCAGCGCTCCATGGCCCCCATGGGTTCGGTGCAAGGGTCTATGGGTTATTGTTGTCTGTCAGCGCCGGTGCTGGCCTGGCGATGGCGGGCCGACAACTGTGGCTTCAAAGCCTGCCGGCGGATCAGGTGCCGGCCTGCGGGCCATCGGTGGATTACATGCTGGATGTGTTGCCCTGGATGGAGGTGTTGACCACGGCGCTGAAAGGCACGGGCGATTGCGCCGAAGTGACCTGGCGTTTCCTGGGGCTCAGTATTCCTGGCTGGACGGCCATCTTTTTCTTGTTGCTGGTGATTGTCGGCCTGGTGATGCTGTTCCGGCCCCCAAGAAAGCCGGAATGGATACAGGGATGAAACGGTTGCGACCGACCGCTGGCATGGGGTAACTTGAGTTTCGATACACTTGAGTTTCGATACAACAGAAATCAAACCAGAACGCGGTAACCGGAGATAGGCGTCATGTTGGATAATTGCCGTAATGCCAGGGAGCGTTGGGGTGGCGTCAGCGAGCTGATTGATCGCTGGCTGAAAGAAAGGCAGGAACTGCTGGTACACTACTGCGATTTGTCCGGTACGACGGACTATTCCCAGACAGAGGCGCTGCGCACGAAATTTATCAAGCTGTGTGAGGTGCTGGTGGATTACGTGTCGGCAGGGCACTTCGAAATTTACGAGCAATTGGTTCAGGAAGCCCGTGAATTTAACGACGGTGGACTGGAGCTGGCGGCAAAGCTGTACCCGAAAATTGAGCAGACCACGGAAACGGCACTCAATTTCAACGATCGCCTTAACGGGCAGTCGCTGACGGAGAGCGAAGTTCGCGATTTGTTCCAGCAGCTATCAGAGCTCGGTGAAACTCTGGAAAGCCGGTTTGAGATGGAAGATTTCCTGATTGAGCATCTGCACAATGCTCATGCTGACAAGGTAATGTCGTCGGCTTGAGGTGAAGGCTTGAAACCTCCCCCCGATTCCAAAAGGAAATGGGGGGAGTGGCCGTTGTTGCCAAGCGGCTTATTTATTCCGGATTGATTTCCAGAAGTTCAACGTCGAAGACCAGGGTCTCGTTGGGCCCGATCCGCTGGTTTCCTCCAGGCCCGTAAGCCAGTTCCGAAGGAATGTAGAGTTTCGCCCTGCTGCCTTCAGACATCAGTTGCAGTCCTTCGGTCCAGCCCGGTATGACCTGGTTCAGTCCAAAGGTGACCGGCTCGCCGCGCTCGCGGGAGCTGTCGAACACTTCGCCTGAGATCAACTCGCCGGTGTAGTGCACCTGCACGCGGTCTTCGGCCGTCGGCTTTTCACCATCGCCTTCTTCCAGGATTTCATATTGCAGGCCGGATTCCGTGGTTTTGACGCCGTCGCGTTTGGCGTTCTCCGCGAGGAACTGTTCCCCGGCTTCCTGATTTTTCTTCGCCAGTTCTTCCGCCTGGGCCGACTCCTGCTCCTGGAGCTGAGTCTGGTAGGCCATCAGGGCTTCCTGGATTTCCTCACGGCTCATTCGCGTCTGTTCTTCGTCGCCGTCGTGGCCGTGCTGAATGCCTTGGAGGAATTGCTCCATCTTAAGGTTCGGCAGGTCGTTGCTCATTCTCTGGCCCATGACCAGGCCCATGCCGTAGCTGACTTTCTCATCCGTGGATTCCAGCGCCGGATCTTCCGGAACCGCTTCCTGGGAAGAAGAACAGCCTGCCATGACACCGGCCACAGACAGTGCGATCAGGGTTTTTCTCATTACATCGTCCTTAGTTAAGCTTGCGTTGAATGATCGGGAACGCACAAAAGGTAACGGGTTCTGTCGCCAGATGCCACTGAACATGTGTTAAGGAAGGGAGTAATCTCAACTACCGTTATTGGCAGTGTCAGGGCCGAGCGAAAAAGGTGCGCGATAGGGCGATTGCCAATCGGTTTCCGAGTCGGACACGGGCGGGCGTACGCTCTTGCTTTCAGATCGCTCTATTGCCAGCGCGTTCCAGGGCCCTTGCGCAGGTGGCTTGTCAGCGTAGTGCCAGCTGCCGTCGCTATCCTTCCATTTGAAGACGATGTCGGGCCCTTCAGTTGGAACCGGTGAGGGAACCAGGCCCTCAAACGCGGGAATTTCGGCGTTGGTTTCGGCCTTTGCGGGTTTGCTGGTGGTTTCGGCGGGGTCATTCAGGCCGAAAAACATCAGTGCCACCAGGACGCCGAGAGCGGGAAACGCCAGCCGGATTAGCCATTTCATCAACATGGCTTGTTATCTCCTTCAACGAGGGTCGACAGTTCTCTGGTCAAAATGTCCAGCAAGCTGCCGGTCTCGTTATCCATTGTCTTCTCTGGTGCTGCGGCGAGCAAGTTGCTGAGGGCCAGATTGGCCAATGTTGCCTCACCGCTGCCTGTATGTTTGTTTGAAACCAGAGCCTGATAGGCCAAGGCCAACTCCACCCGTTCCGCTTCAAGTTCGCTACGGGCGATGCACTCTCTTACAATAGCAGTGCCGGGGTCATTCTTCGTAATGGTTTTCTTCGCTGATCGAAGCGGCTCCGTGACTTGGCGCCGCCATGCGGTTACCTGCGCGCTCTCAGTGCCCGGAAGCACGTTGCCTGAGGTGGCCAGCCACGCTGCGCAGAGAATCCGGGTAACGCTCCAGCCTCGGTCCTGCAGGCCGAGGCACGCATCCCGTGCTGCAGAGGACTCCCAGAAACGGCAGGCAAACCGCCACAATGGGTTTTCCGGATCTGCATCCTCAGGTATCTTGCTACCGCTACACGCCATAGGGGCCAGGCCGGTTCCTTATCAAACGTTCCTTGATACCATTACGTTATGCTTACGATAACCGATCTCAGTTTACAACGAGGTGGCGTCTGGTTGCTAGAAGCCGTCAACCTGACCATCCAGCCCGGCCAACGGGTAGCGATAGTGGGTGCCAATGGCGCTGGCAAGTCCAGTTTGTTCCAGTTATTGCTGGGGCAGCTGGCGCCGGAGCAGGGCAGTGCGTCTTTGCCCGGAGGGTGCCGAATCGCTCACATGGCTCAGGAAGTGGCCGCCTCGTCCCGCACGGCTCGGGATTTTGTGCTGGATGGCGACTATGATCTGCGACGCATGGAGTCAGAGTTGGCGGACGCCGAAGAGCGGGGTGACGATCACCGCATTGCCCGTATTCATGGCGAGCTCGACATCCATGAAGCCTGGTCTGCGCCTCGCCGCGCGGAAGCGTTGCTGAGAGGTCTGGGGTTTTCGGATGCCGACGCTGATCGGCCAGTGTCTTCGTTTTCCGGCGGCTGGCGGATACGCCTCAACCTGGCCCAGGCGTTGATGCGCCCGTCCGACCTGTTGTTGTTGGACGAGCCCACCAACCATCTGGACCTGGACGCCTGTCTTTGGCTTGAGAACTGGCTGCGGCGGTACGAGGGCACCCTGCTGTTCATTTCCCACGACCGGGACTTCATGGACCGTGTGGCGACTCACCTGGTGCATTTCGACCAACGGCGGCTGGACCTGTATACGGGTAATTACTCATCATTTGAGACCCAGCGCAGTGAGCGCATTGCCCAGCAGCAGGCCGGGTATGAGCGCCAGCAGGCAAGAATTGCCGAGATCCAGCGTTTCATCGATCGTTTTAAAGCAAAAGCCACCAAAGCCCGCCAGGCCCAGAGCCGGGTCAAAGCGCTGGAGCGCATGGAAAAGATTGCTCCGGCCCATGTGGATTCCCCGTTCAGTTTCGAGTTTCCGGTAGCCGATAAAGTGTCCAATCCGCTGATGTCGATTCGTAACGGCGCGGCGGGTTATGGCGACGCCGTTGTACTCGAAGGCATCAACTTGTCACTGCTGCCGGGCAGTCGTATTGGTCTCTTGGGCCCCAATGGTGCGGGCAAGTCCACGTTGATGGATGCCCTGCGGGGGCAAAGCACCCTGTTGCGGGGTGAGCGGACCACGGGAGAACACGTGGCGATCGGTTATTTTGCCCAGCATCAGTTGGAGTCGCTGGACCTGGACGCAAGCCCGTTCCTGCACCTGCAGCGGCTGGCCCCGAAAGCCTCCGAGCAAAGTGTCCGTAATTTTTTGGGCGGCTTTGACTTCCACGGCGACGAGGCCTTGAGTGCTATTCGCTCATTCTCCGGTGGTGAAAAGGCCCGTGTGGCGCTGGCGGTGATTGCCTGGCAAAAGCCCAACCTGTTGCTGCTGGACGAGCCCACCAACCACCTGGACCTGGAAATGCGTCAGGCCCTTACCATGGCGCTGCAAAACTTTGAGGGGGCGATTGTGGTGGTTTCCCATGATCGTCACCTGCTGCGTAACACGGTTGATGACTTCTGGCTGGTGAACGAGGGTCGGGTTACGGAATACGAAGGCGACCTGGAAGACTATGAGCGCTGGCTGGCGGACCGTCGCAAGGACGAAACCGAAGCTCCACGCCGGGAAAGTAGTGAGGTCCACGCTGCAGGCGGTAACGCATTGGCTGCGGATAGTGGTGCGGGTGAGAACGCCGAAGATCGCAAGGCCCGCAAGCGGGCGGAGGCGGCCATTCGCCAGAAACTTAGCCCCTATCGCAAGCAACAGGGGGCTCTGGAGAAAGAGATGGATCAGCTCCAGTCCACGTTGGTGACACTGGAGCAGAGCCTTTCAGAGCCGGAGCTCTATGCCGATCAGGGTAAGCAGAAGCTAAAGGAGCTTTTGGGTCAACAGGCCGCAGCAAAGAGTCGTCTGGCAGAGGTAGAAGCCGAATGGCTTGAAATCAGCGAAACGGTCGAGAGCCTTGAGGCAGAGCTAACGCCCTAGAATTTCACCTCCAGGGTGAAATCCTGTTTGGCCAGGTAATCCCGTTCGTTTTCAAGATCGGCCAGGGTTAGCGGGCGTTCATCCAGCCACCCTTCAGTGAATTCCACGGCCAGACCATTGGTGGACGGGTGCAGGCGGAATTCGGGCGGCTGCTCATGATTCCGCGGATGCTGCAATAGCACTGCCAGTCGAACCAGCACGCACAGGTAGCGTAGACGGGGAATGTCCTCGGGGTTCAGCCCGTCGAAAATGGCGGAAGAGAACTTGCGCCGGTGCCCACGAACGAGGGTTGCCAGATCGCGCTGAAACTGTTGACTGAAGCCGGGTAGGTCGGAATACCGCAACAGGTAGGCGCCGTGCTTGTGGTACTGGCTGTGTGAAATGGTCAGGCCGATTTCATGCAGCCGGCAGGCCCAGCGCAGCACTTCTTCATCAACTGCTGTGTTCAGCTCCCAAGTGCTCGCCACCTGTCTCCAGGCCGCGATGGCGGTGTGTTCCACCGCGCTGCCGTGTTCCTGGTCTACGTGGTAGCGTTCCTGCAGGGCCTGAATTGTTCGTACCCTTACATCCTCGTGCTGAATCCGGCCGGCGATGTCGTACAGCAGGCCTTCCCTCAGGGCGCCATCAGCGAACGTCATTTCGGTTATCCGCAGCGACTGGAACGCGCCCATCAAAATCGCAAACCCCGCGGGGAAGATACTTTGGCGATCGGCGCGGACGCCCAGGTCCCCGAGTTTCTCAGCCTTGCCCATGTCGACCAGCCGGGTCCTGAGTTCCATCATCGCGTCCAGGGTGATGGTGCCGTCCGTGATCCTGAGGCTGGTCAACACGCTGGCAATCGCCTTGATTGAGCCGGATGACCCTACAGCGCTTTGCCAACCCTTGTTGCGGAAATGCTGACGGATGTTGAGCAGTTCCTGTTCGGCGTGGGTAACGGCCTTATCCATTTGCTTGCGGGTGATCTTGCCGTCCGGAAAGTATCGGTTGCGGAACGACACGCAGCCCATGTGCAGACTTTCGAGCTCCTGGGGTTCGAAGCGTTCCCCGATGATAAACTCGGTACTACCGCCCCCGATGTCAATCACCAGTCGCCGGCCACTGTCATCCGACAGGGTGTGTGATACGCCCAGGTAAATCAGACGGGCCTCCTCCCGGCCGGCAATGATCTCCACCGGGTATCCCAGCACCTCTTCCGCCCGGGTCATGAATTCATGGGCGTTGCGCGCCACCCGCAACGCGTTGGTGCCCACCACCTGAACCGCCTCCGGTGGCATGCCCTGAAGCCTCTGGGCAAAACGACTAAGGCAGGCCAGGGCACGTTCCTGGGCGTCTTCGGTCAGACGGTTATGACTGTCCAGCCCGGCACCGAGCTGTACCTTCTCCCCCATCTTCTCCAGGGTGCGGATCTCACCGTGAACCAGGCGGGCGACCACCATGTGGAAACTGTTGGAGCCCATATCGATTGCAGCGAGCAGTTCTGGCGGGGTGGCGGAAGAGTTGGCCGTCACGTGTAATGAATTCCTTCTGCCAGGCCCTAAATAGAGGGAAGGGAGCTTGAAAGACTGCATGCCGGAAACTCGGCAGCGTTCATGTAACCATTGTTATCAGGGCGAAAGTGGACGTTTAACCACCATGCCTGGGGATTACTATAAGCGATATGCGGTGTAACGCAATGGGGCGGTATTGCTCAGGATGAGGGTAATCCGAAGTGCCGGGGTGGAACGAAGCGCTTCACATACGCCTGACCAATCGCGTAAAGTAAGGCTTACAATAATTTAGGAAATCGGTTGCCCCAAGCCTTTTGCGGCAACTGTCAGAACAGTCAACAGCATCATTCAGGCGGCCAGAGCCGCTGGTGGGTGCACGAATCGGGAAACTGAAATGAGCGGAAATATTGTAAACGTTACAGATGCCTCTTTTGAGCAGGATGTACTGCAGTCAGACGTACCGGTACTGGTCGACTACTGGGCAGAATGGTGCGGCCCATGCAAGATGATCGCGCCAGTCCTGGAAGAGATGGCTGAAGAGTACGAAGGCAAGCTGAAAGTCTGCAAACTGAACATCGACGAAAACGAGCAGACCCCGCCCAAATTCAACATCCGCGGCATCCCCACCCTGATGCTGTTCAAGAACGGCAACGTGGACGCCACCAAAGTAGGCGCACTGTCCAAGTCACAGCTGGCTGCGTTCCTCGACAGCAACCTCTGATTGCTGCGAGTTGGCCAAAAGCCGCCCCTGAGCAAACGCTCACGGGCGGTTTTTTATTGCCAGGCAAACAACCAGTCAGGCGAGTAGTTCCGAACACCCCTTCCGAAAATGTGCGGAGCCAAGGATGGCGGAGCCCAAGCGTACACGGACGTATTCAAAGCGTTTTTCGGAAGGGGTGTTCGGAATTGCTCGCCGTCTGGCCACAAAGTCTCGGAGTTAATCCCAACTCTGAGTCCGGTCCAGATCAGCAGCCTTCTGCTCAACCCAGTGCTCCGTGTCGCCCGTGATCTCCTTCTTCCAGAACGGCGCCGACGTCTTTAGTGCATCCATGATGAACTCACAGGCCGCAAATGCATCACCACGATGGGCACTGCACACCCCCACAAACACAATCTGATCAGACAATGCCAGCGATCCCACCCGATGAATAATCCGCGCGTCCCGCACATCCCAGCGTTGTGAGGCTTCATGAACCAGTCCCTCGATAACCTGCTCCGTCATCCCCGGATAGTGCTCCAGAAACAGCCCCGTCACACCGCTCAGGTCACCACTGTCCCGAACGAGTCCGGTAAACGTCGCGATGGCCCCGGTGCCGGAACCGCTGTTTCGAAGGGCACGGTACTCTTCAGCCGGGTCAAAATCCTGTTGCTGGACGCGGATCACATCAACCTCCTGTCACTGGCGGAAAAAAGGCCACTTCATCACCGGGCTGTAGCGCCCTGTCAGGCTTGGTCATTACCTGATTGACCGCAATCATCACCGGTTGCGCGCCGTCCAGCTGGGCCCAGTTCCCCCCTTTAGAAGCAAGGCTGTGCAGCAGTTGACCGGCAGTCAGCCCGGGTTGGGCCTCAACCGTCAGCGTGCTTGTATCCAGTTCCTCCCTCAGGCGGGCAAAGAACTTCACCGTAATAGAATTATCCGTAGCCATGGTCATTCCAGCAGCTCCGCAAACGAGTAATAGGTAACAGGGTCACCGAGGTTAATGGTCGTGTTCTCAGGTACCACAGCCAATCCCTCAGCCCAGCAGGCAGAGCTCAGGACGCCGGAGCTCTGGTTGGGATAGGCCGTGATCATAAGGCCGTCATCGCCAATGCTCTTGCGGGCACGGACGTATTGTCGACGAATTGAGGGCTTCTCCGTCGAAAATCCGGCCGGGATCTGTTCTCCGCCACCAGTAACCCCCGTTCGGCTCTGGCAGGCGCGAATAAACGGCATGCCCATCACCATAAAGCTGACCAGCACGGCCACCGGGTTGCCGGGCAGGCCCAGCACCGGCGTGTCGCCAATCGTACCGAAGGCCATTGGTTTGCCAGGTTTGCTGGCAAGCCGCCACAGGGACAGGTTGCCTGATTCCTCCAGCACCGCCCGAACATGGTCTTCCTCGCCCACCGACACGCCGCCGCTGGTGATGATCAGGTCGGCCTCGGCTGCGGCCCGCTCAAGAGTCTTGCGGGTCGCGTCCCGAGCGTCCTTCAGGGCCTCACAGAGCACCACCTCGCAGCCTGCTTTCGCCAGCAATCCCAGCAGGGTGTAGCGATTGCTGTTATAGATCTGTCCAGGCCCCAGTGGTTGTCCGGGATCCACCAACTCGTCACCGGTTGTGAGAACGGCGACTTTCAGTTTTGCGTACACGGCAACGTCTGCCGTACCAATGGAGCCCAGCAGGCCCATTTCCTGGGGGCGGATCCTGGTGCCCGCCGCCAATGCCAGCTCGCCCTGAGCCAGATCCTGGCCACGGCGACGGATATTCTGGCCTTCGCTGACAGGCCCATTGACGGTGATACCGTCGCCGCAAACGCTGACTCGTTCCTGCATGATGACCGCGTCCGCGCCTGAGGGGATTTCCGAACCGGTGAAAAGACGCACGGCCGTTCCAGGCTTGAGGGTCAGGCGTTCTTCACCAGCAGCTGTGCGCCCGGACACCGGTAGTGGTTCCCCGCCAGCAAGATCCCCGGCACGCACGGCGTAACCGTCGACGGCGCTGTTATCCGCTGGTGGTACATCCGCCGGAACCGTGTAGTCCCGGGCCAGAACCCGGTCCAGACTGTTTGTCAGTGCCACGGTTTGCGAGCGCGTGATCGGGCGCGCCCGGGCAACCAGATGGTCAATGGCTTCTTCAACGGGAGTCAGGTCAGAGCTTGCCATGGATTATCGCTCCGAGCGCTCGCCAATAACCTGGTCAATCCGGCTGAGAGGCTTGTCCGGTTTGCCGAGGGCCAGGTCTGAGAAGTTGCAGGGGCCGTGGCGACTGTCCAACTGACTGACGAGAATGCCGTTCCAGCCGGTGCGGCAGGCACTTGTTGAACCGGGCAGGCAGAAAATCACCGTGTGATTGGCCAATCCGCCGAAGGCTCGGGACTGAATCGTGGAAGAGCCAATCTCGCTGGCGGAAAGCCGGCGGAACTCCTCACCGAAGCCGTCGATGGCCTTGTCCAGCAATGGGGAGACCGCTTCTGGCGTACTATCGCGCTCATGGAAGCCGGTGCCGCCGGTGATGATCACCACGTTGATCTCCGGGTCGGCGATCCAGCCGGACATCAGCGCCCGTATGAGATAGACATCGTCCGGCAGGATGCGTCGGGCAACCAGTCGGTGGCCCGCTTCAATGATGCTGTTCTCAAGGAACTTTCCTGATGAGTCTTCCGCTTCACCCCGGCTGTCGGACACCGTCAGCAGGGCGATACTCAGGGGTTTCAGTTCGACGGTGGCGTCGATACTCATGGATGCTCTCCAAAGTTTTTATAGGTCTGTCTAACAGTATCTCTATTGGGAATGATGAATGGAAGGGGAGACGTCCATCAGAGGGATACGGGGCATTTTCGGAGGCTGTGGGCGACCCCTTAAGGAGAAATTGGTTCAAAAATGCGCGACATTACTTGACATTGGTACGCAAGGTGGCTGATGATCGCTCTTGCCCGGCGAACGGTTGTTCTTCCTGTCTCTGGCTTCAGTACCTTTCCGGACTCCATCTACACCGGTTGCTCCATCTGGCCAGCACCAAGTTCAACGTATATCCGATCAATCCGTTTAGGGGCACCCCTTTCATTTCAATATTCGTTTACTTCCATTCCTGACTATCTAACAACCTATGAACCTTACTGAACTCAAGCAGAACTCCATGCCCGAATTGCTCGATATTGCGCAAGAGATGGGCCTCGATAACCTGGCTCGCTCGCGCAAGCAGGATGTCATCTTCACGATCCTGAAGAAGCATGCTAAAAGCGGCGAAGACATTTATGGTGACGGCGTACTGGAAATTCTGCAGGACGGTTTCGGCTTCCTCCGTTCCGCCGACGCCTCATACCTTGCCGGTCCTGACGACATCTACGTGTCGCCAAGCCAGATTCGCCGTTTTAACCTGCGGACCGGTGACACCGTTGCCGGCAAGATACGCCCGCCGAAAGACGGCGAGCGTTACTTTGCCCTGCTGAAAGTTAACGAGATTAACTTCGACAAGCCGGACAACGCCCGAAACAAGATCCTGTTCGAGAACCTGACACCGCTGTTCCCGGACGAGCGTCTGATGCTTGAAGCCGGTAATGGTAGCACCGAGGATCTGTCCTCACGGGTACTGGATCTGGTAGCGCCCATCGGCAAGGGCCAGCGCGGCCTTATCGTGTCTCCGCCCAAAGCCGGTAAGACGCTGCTGATGCAAAGCATCGCCCAGTCCATCACCCGTAACAATCCAGAGTGCCATGTGATGGTGCTGCTGATTGACGAGCGTCCGGAAGAAGTAACCGAGATGCAGCGCACCGTGCGTGGTGAAGTGATCGCCTCCACCTTCGATGAGCCCCCGGCCCGTCATGTGCAGGTGGCCGAGATGGTCATCGAAAAGGCCAAGCGTTTGGTCGAGCACAAGAAAGACGTGGTGATTCTGCTGGATTCCATCACCCGTCTGGCCCGTGCCTACAACACGGTGATTCCGTCCTCCGGCAAGGTGCTGACCGGTGGTGTGGACGCCCACGCCCTTGAGAAGCCCAAGCGTTTCTTTGGTGCGGCCCGTAACGTGGAAGAGGGCGGCAGCCTGACCATTCTTGCCACCGCGCTGGTCAACACTGGCTCCAAGATGGATGAAGTCATCTATGAGGAGTTCAAGGGAACCGGTAACATGGAGATCCATCTGGATCGCAAGATTGCCGAGAAGCGCACCTATCCCGCCATCAATATTCGCAGCTCTGGCACCCGCCGTGAGGACCTGCTGATGAGCGAGGCGGATATCCAGCGCATCTGGATTCTGCGCAAGCTGCTGCACTCCATGGACGACGATACTGGTGCCATTGAGTTCCTGCTGGACAAGCTGCGTGAAACCAAGACCAACGACGAATTCTTCCAGTCGATGAAGCGTCGTTAAGTCCTGCTGCGCCTCAGGTTTGGGGGCAGGCGGAGCCGGGGTGAGCTGCCCCGGACACGCCGTGAACCCATCCCTGGGGGCTCGGCATTGCCATCCCTGGCAATGCACGGTCCGGGGCAGCTCACCCCGACTCCGCCGTCCAGAGTTGGTACGCGCGCTGATCCCCCATCCAGTTCCCGCACCCACGCAGAAATCCAAGCCAATACCCAGGCCGAACCAAAACCGAAGAATTCGCGTACAATGCCGGAATCAACCGGAGTAGCCGATGAAATACAACGACCTGAGAGACTTCATAGGCCAGCTTGAAAAGCTGGGAGAGCTGAAGCGTATTTCAGTGGAAGTCGATCCCCACCTGGAAATGACCGAGATCTGCGACCGCACGCTGCGGGCAGGTGGCCCCGCGTTGTTGTTCGAGAACCCCAAAGGCTACGACATGCCCGTGCTGGCCAACCTGTTTGGTACGCCGAAACGCGTGGCCATGGGCATGGGGCAAGACAGCGTGACCGCGCTGCGGGACATCGGCAAGCTGCTCGCCTTCCTGAAAGAGCCCGATCCTCCCAAGGGCTTCAAAGACGCCATCGAGAAACTGCCGCTGTTCAGGCAGGTGATGCGTATGAGCCCCAAAGTGCTTCGCTCGGCGCCCTGCCAGGACGTGGTGATCGAAAAGGACCAGGTGGATCTGTACCAGATACCGGTTCAGCACTGCTGGCCCGGGGACGCAGGGCCTTTGGTGACCTGGCCGTTGGTGATAACCCGTGGGCCCCATAAAGAACGCCAGAATCTTGGTATTTACCGGCAACAGGTCATTGGCCGTAACCGGCTGATCATGCGCTGGCTGAGCCATCGTGGAGGTGCGCTGGATTTTCAGGAGTTCCAGAAAGCCAACCCGGGTAAACCCTATCCTGTGGCCGTTGCCCTTGGGGCGGACCCGGCGACCATCCTGGGTGCGGTGACGCCGGTGCCGGATTCGTTATCGGAATACGCCTTTGCTGGCCTGCTTCGCGGCGGAAGAACCGAATTGGTGCAGTGTGGTCTCAGCGATCTGCAGGTGCCGGCCAGTGCCGAGATTGTGCTGGAAGGGTTCATCTATCCGGACGACGTAGCGCCGGAAGGCCCGTTCGGGGACCATACCGGTTATTACAACGAAGTGGATGAATTCCCGGTGTTCACCGTGGAGCGGGTGACGCACCGCAAGGACCCGATTTACCACAGTACCTACACTGGCCGCCCACCCGATGAGCCCGCCATTCTGGGTGTGGCACTGAACGAAGTCTTCATTCCCATCCTGCAGAAGCAGTTCCCCGAGATTGTGGATTTTTACCTGCCTCCCGAGGGGTGCTCCTACCGTCTTGCAGTGGTGACCATGAAGAAACAGTACCCCGGCCATGCCAAACGGGTGATGATGGGAGTATGGTCATTCCTGCGGCAGTTCATGTACACCAAGTTTGTGATCGTTACCGACGACGACGTAAACGCACGGGACTGGAAAGACGTGATCTGGGCCATGACCACTCGCATGGACCCATCCAGGGATACCACGCTGGTTGAGAGCACTCCCATCGACTACCTGGACTTCGCTTCGCCGGTGTCCGGGCTGGGCTCGAAAATGGGGATGGATGCCACCAGCAAGTGGCCGGGCGAAACCGATCGGGAGTGGGGCACGCCCATCACCATGTCCGACGACGTCAAAAGGCGTGTGGACGACATCTGGGACAGCCTGGGGATTGAAGTTTCATCCGATCGCCCCGATTGATATGGCCAGCCGTGAATGTCGTATTCAACTCGTGCCGGCGGTATTGTCCTTTACCGCAGCCGCCGACGAGACGCTGCTTACGGCAGCCGGCAGGGCGGGCATTGCGGTTCCCGCCGCCTGTCGCAATGGCGTGTGCGAGCTCTGTGAGGCTCGCCTGGTCAGTGGCGAGGCCCTGAATACCCGCAATCAACACACAATTCCGGTCACCGGGCGACTGATGATGTGTCGCACCCTGGCGCTCAGTGACCTTGAACTGGAGATAGACGCCGTTATGGCAGCCGGAGACAACCAGCCTCGCAAGTTCCAGGCAAAGGTGGTGGACGTTCGTTCCATCAGCCACGATGTTTACCGTGTGGAACTGCAACTGCCCCGTCGCCGGGAACTGTCGTTTCACGCCGGCCAGTACCTGTCCGTGAATCTGCCGGATACAGACCCCTGTTATTTTTCCATCGCCAGCAGTCCGTCTGAAGAATTGATTGAGCTGCACATTCAGGCGACACCGGAGTGGGTGTCTGCACAGAAAGTGATTGATGCATTGACCTCTGGCGGAGAGGTGACCGTTGAATTACCCCACGGCCGCGCGTGCCTGGCGTCCGCGCCGGACAAACCGCTGTTGCTGGTCGCCGCCGGAACGGGGTTTGCCCAAATGAAGAGCCTGGTGGACTACCTGCAGAACACGTCTTACGACAAGCCTGTGAAGTTCTACTGGGGCGTTCGCCGCCACGAGGATATGTACCTGCGATCCCTGGCCCAGCAGTGGCAGGAAGAATGGCCGCCCTTTACCTTCCTGCCCGTGGTAGGGGATGACGAAGACAACGAGTGGAGTGGCCACCACGACCAGTTGGTGCGAACCGTGCTGGCGTCGGGCATGGACTGGAGCAACGTGGAAGTTCACGCCAGCGGCTCGCCGACGATGGTCTATACCTTGATGGATGCGTTACTGGAGGTGGGGTTGCCGCAGGAAGCATTTTTCTCCGATGTACTGGAATACGCCCCGAGAGGTTGAGACCCGGGGCCAGCCCCTCAGGCCTTGGGCATCGGCAAATCCGGCAACCCACTATCGTTAACCAATCCCTGCATCAACAGCTTCACACTGTTCTCACCCTCGCCCATGTGAGCATTCAGGCGGCTCAGCTCGGCCATGGTTTCACGGCTGCGGCGTAGCCGAAGGCTGGTTTCGAAATACTCCCGCGCCTTGCCCCAGAGCTCGTTGCGCAGGCTCAGACGGCCGAGTGCCAACAGCAGCTCTGCATTGTTGGGACGATCCTTCAGCCACTGCTCCGCTACCAGCAACTGCTCATCCGGCTTCAGGCCTTTTACGCGGCCATACAGATTGACCAGTTCATCACCCCAGTGATTGCGCAGGACTTTCCTCAGCAGGGTTTCAGCCTGGGCTTCGTCGCCCAGATCGGCAAGCAGCCGGGCATACTCCCGAATGGTGTGTTCGTCACGGCGGAGAAACCCTGGCAGCTCATCCCAAAGTTTGGTGAGAGGCTCAAGGGACGCTGAAGGCTCACCCGAGTGGCGGCGGCACTCCTCTGCGGCACGCTGCAGAAGGTTTTGCCAAACCAGGCGTTCCAGGTCGCCCTGTTCTTCACTCTCCATCAGGTTGCGCTTGCGGATTTCCGGCAACAGGCGGGACAGCTCACGCCAGTCTTCCAGGCGCACATAGGTGTTTTTCAGCAACTTGAGTACAAACGGATGGTGGGGCGCCTGCTTGCGCAGCCGCACCAGGGTTGCCAGGGCCTGCTCCAGTCGGTTGCCCGCCAGTTGCAGTTGGGCCTGAGTAATGCCCACGGCCATGTCGGAGCCCGGGGTGCTTTCAAAGGCCTTGCGCAACAGTTCGTCAACGGCCTCGTGATCGCCGGATTCAAACGAGGCCTGGGCCGCTGCCAGGTAGTTGATCAGTGGCGTGTCCGCGTGCTCTGCTGAAGAAGTGAGCAGCTTGCGGGCACGTGGCCAGTTACCCTCCGCCAGGGCCAGCAGCCCCTGAGTGGTTCGGCGCCGGGCCCGGCGTTCATTGCTGCGGGCCAGCCAGCCGGCGACCATGCCGGTGCCATGGCGCAGTCGACGGAACAGATTGATGGTTAGCACGGACGCTGCCACCAGCAGTACCAGCAACGCCAGACCAATCCAGAAATTGGTTTCAATCAGATAGTTGCCCAGGCTGATGCGGATGTAGCCAAGGTCGTACTGCAACCCCAGCGCAAGCCCGGTGCCCAGCAGTAAGGCGACCAGGATGATCAGCAAAATGCGGATCATGATGCGTCTCCCTGTTCACCGTTGCTGCCATTCTTTTCGGCCTCTCCGTTGTCCAGTCGACCGGCCAGTCGTGCCTTGAGCAGTTCCAGTGAGCGGCTGATGTCTGGCAGTTCCGGATCAACGTTCTTTTGTGAGAGTTCCTCCAGGGTCTGCGAGAGCGCGATGATGCGGGTGTTGCTGCTGTCGTACCAATTATTGATGGCATTGCTGGCTTTGGTCAGGGAGCGTGAGTAGAGCTGTTGATGACCGCGAAGTACGGCCAGCTCGGCTTCTTCCAGCATCAACTGCAGATTGAGCCGTGCATAGGCGCTTTGCTCCGGAGACAGCAGGGGTTTGACCGGCTCATCGAGCCTGCGGACCACAACCACCTGAGACAGGGTTTGCTTGACCTTGTGCCATCCCTCGGCAACCAGGCCCTGCCCGGAAGCATCGGCTTCCGGGTTCTCGCCGCTACTGACAAATCCTGGGGCGCGATCATGAATCAGTGCACTGTCTGTCAGTTGGTGGATGCTGTCGATGGCCGCTTCCAGTTTCAGGTAGAGCCCGGTGCGGTCGACATCGACAATGCCCTTGAGCGCTAGGATTTCCTTGGCCAGTTGCTGGCGAACCGGGTAAACGCCGATATCGTCTGATTCCGCCAGAACTTCATCACCGGATTCCAGTGCCGCCAAGGCCCCGCGAATGTCCTTTTCGATCATGAGCCTCTGGTTGGCCACCCTCAGCAGATATTCCGCCTCGGCCAGCAGCCAGTCAGTACGAGTGCGGTTTCCGGCCTCCAGCAGTTCACGGGCGTTGTGGTCGATCTGCCGTTGCTGGGTCGCGATCAGTTCACGCTGTTCAGACAGCTTGTCTTCCAGCGCCTGCAGGCGACGGCTCTGCTCACTGCCGGTCTGGCCGTACATCCGGTCCAGTTGCTCGGTGTCACTCTCCAGATCGGTGATGGACTGTTGCAGTGCCTGGTAGTTGTTCCATTGCTGCCAGCTCCAAAGAGACAGGGCAACGGCCAGGGCGAGCGCCAGTAGTGTAATGATCCAGAGGGGCCACAGTTTTTGCCGTGTTTGCTGATGCTTTTCGATCGGGGCAGGCAGTTGTGCGTTTGATTCTGTCACGGGCATCCTTACTTGGTGTTTCCGGAGCCTCCGTCCAGGCTGGCAAGTTGTTCTGCAACTGCAGCCACAATCGAGCTATCGGCAAGGCTTCCTGGTATACACGTTCGCCGGAGGCCGGCCAGACGTGCTTGTTCGGCAATCCGCTCAACGGGGACAACCAGTAAAGTGTTTTCAAGATTATGGCCGGTATTGTCACTGAGTGCGATGAGATTGTTCAATGTTTCTCCCGACAATGTGACGATGGCCTCGGGGGAAAAGTCGTTCAGCATCGCGTTCAGCGTCGCTTTATCATAGTCGGGACAGAAGCGACGATAAAGGGGCAGCACGGTGACTCGCGCGCCTCTGCGTTCCAGGGTTTGCGGGATCAGTTCCCGGCCTTCCTGTCCGCGCACCACCAGAACCTTTTCGTGCTCCAGTGTGGCCAGCTCCGGCAACTGTAGCAAATCTTCGCTGGTGTGGCCGGTTTCCGGTTGCCGCGTTTCCAGGCCATAGTTGCTCAGCACCGTGGCGGTTCCTGCCCCGACGCCGTACCAGTGGATGTCGGTGGGTGTCTGGGGCCACCACTCGTCCAGCCAGTCGAGCAGCAAGGCGGCGGCATAGGGGCTGACGGCAATGACGTGGGCGAACTCGTCCAAGTTGAGGATCAGCGTGCGGGTTGCGGGGTCTTCCGGGAGCGGCTCGCGGGCGATAAGCGGCATGACCCGCGCATCGGCGCCGGCATCGCAAAAGCGCGAGGCCAGCCGGTCGGCTTCCGGTTGTGGCCGGCAGATGAGTATCCGCCGGCCCTCAAGGGGTAGCGAATCAGGTTGGGGTGTGGCCATAGATGTCAGCCAGTACCTTGTCTGCACCCAGTGCGAGTAGGTCTTCCGCCAGTTCGCGTCCAAGGCGCTCGCCTTCGCTGCGGGGCGCGCGGCCTTCAACGCGGAATACCTGGGTGCCGTCGACGGCGCCCACGAGTCCCCGAAGCCAGAGCATGTCATCGTCTTCCAGCAACGCGTAGGCCGCGATGGGTACCTGGCAGCCGCCCTGCAATCGCCGGTTCAGGGCCCGTTCCGCTTTCACTCGGTCCGAGCTGTCGCGATGATCCAGGGGCTCCAGCATGGCGATCAGTTCGGCATCATCGAGGCGGCATTCGATGCCAAGCGCACCCTGGCCCACGGCAGGCAGGGATATACTGTCTGGCAGGCAGTAGCGGATACGGTCATGGAAACCGAGGCGTTTGAGCCCGGAGCTGGCCAGGACGATGGCCTGGTAATCGCCGGCATCCAGCTTTGCCAGGCGGGTGTTGACGTTGCCACGCAAGGTGCGGATTTCCAGGTCGGGCCGGTAGGCACGCAACTGGGCTTCCCGGCGCAGGCTGGCAGTGCCGACTACGGCGCCGTGGGGCAGGGCGTCCACGTTATCGTAGTCATTGCTGACGAACGCATCGGTGGGGTCTTCCCGCTCACAGATGGCCACCAGCCCCAGCCCTTCCGGAAACTCCATCGGCACATCTTTCATGGAGTGCACCGCCAGGTCGGCACTGCCTGCCAGCATGGCCTCTTCCAGTTCCTTGACGAACAGACCCTTGCCGCCAATCTTGGCCAGTGGCACATCCAGGATCTTGTCGCCCTGGGTTTTGATCTTGACCAGTTCCACGGTCACGTTGTCGTGGAGCCGCTCCAGTTCAGACTTGATAAATTCCGCCTGCCACAACGCCAGTGCGCTGCTGCGGGTTGCAATGCGAAGGGTTCGTTTTGACATGGTGTACGTTGCCGGATCTGAAAAATGGTACGCCAAGGGTACTCTTTGTGAGGCAAATTGTGGAGCCGAATGTTGAGCGCCCAGGCTACCCGGGGCGATGCTCCTTTAGCCATTGCCGTACAGAGGCGGCGTGTCTCCGGCTCACGGGCAGTTGCCCGTGCTGGTCTGTCAGATCAATCAGGTTCTGGCCATCCCGTTGTTTCAGCAGCGCTCGGATATAGCGCACGCCTACCAGGGTGTGTCGGTGAATCCGCAGCAGGTATTGCGAGTAGGTGCTTTCCAGTTCTTTCAGGGTGTAATCGGTGACGGTTTCGCCGCGCAGGTGATGGATGGTGACGTATTTCTGATCGGCTTCGCAGTACAGAATGCCCTGGATGTCGATCAGTTCAGTCCCGCGGTGGGTGCGGATGGCCAGCTGTTCGTCCGTACCCGATTGCTTTTCAGTCAGCGCCTGCAATTGCACCCGGTTGACTCGGCCAGCCCGATTGAGGGCGTCGGTCAGCGCTTCACGACGTACCGGTTTGAGCAGGTAGGCCACCGCGTGTACATCGAACGCCTGGATGGCGTAATGATCATAAGCGGTGCAGAAGATGATGGCCGGAGGGGCCTCCAACGAAGCCATCCGTCGGGCGGCTTCCATGCCATCGGTACCCGGCATGCGGATATCGAGCAGCAGGATGTCCGGCGCCAGGCGCGCGGTTTTCTCCAGTGCTTCGTCGCCGTCGCCAGCCTCGTCACAGACATTGTAGCCAGGCAACGCCTCCACCAGTCGGCGTATGCGCTCCCTGGCCAGAGGTTCGTCGTCGGCAATCAGTACGCTGCGGTGATTGTTGTCGCCCATGCTTGCCTACTTGCTCCCTGTTGCCGGTTTTCCGTTGCCACTCGCTGTCTGCCATGGCAGCCGGAGAGTGACAGTATAGATATCATTCTGGTGGCTGTGTTTCAGCACGGCGGGCTCACCGAACAGGGCGTGCAGGCGGGACTGAATGTTGGCCAGCGCCATTCGGTTGCCTTCGTGGCTACCCTGGTCAGAATCCGGGCGCGGGTTCTGCACCATCAGGTAGACCGAGGGGCCCTTGCGGTAGGCCTCAACCTTTACGGTACCTCCGTTCGGACGAGGCTGAATGCCATGATAAATGGCGTTTTCGACCAGTGGCTGGAGGGTCAGGGGAGGGATGGCCTGTTGTTCCAGTCCATCTTCGATATGCCATTCCAGTGTCAGCCGGTCTTCCAGACGCAGCTTTTCAATGGCCAGGTAGCGTTTGCACAGGTCCAGTTCGGCGCTCAGAGGAATCAGGCGGTCACCGGTGCGCAGGCTGGCGCGGAACAGTTCGGACAGATCCAGCACGGCGTCTTCGGCCCGTTCCGGGTTAACGACAATCAGGCTGGCAATGGTGTTCATGCTGTTGAACAGGAAGTGTGGATGGATTCGTGCCTGCAGGGCGGTCAGCCGGGCCTGCATTTCTGACTCCCGCTGTTGTTGCCACTGGAACTGCAGGTAGAAGTATCGCAGCACCATCAGTGTGATCAACAGCGCCAGCAGCAGTTTCTTGGCCACGCCCTGCCAGGCTTCGAGGCCGGGTTGCGGGTGTAGCACGCTGTCTGCGAAGAGGCTGAAGGCCAGCACATCCAGCATCACGATGGTAACAATCACTGTGGTGGCACGGGTAACTGTCAGTCGTGAGAGCCAGCGCCGCATGGGGCAGATCAGGGCGGCGCTGGTCAGCACCGTCCATTGCACGAACAGGGACAGCAGGCCGAAGTAGTTCCAGTCAATCCAGTGGCTTTCGGCCTGAACGATGGACAGCACCAGCACCAGCAGTTCACTGGTGACCACCAGCAGGAAAACGGCCCTGACCCGGCACAGGTCCGGCACATAGAAATCGGCGTCGCTGTCCGCGACTGCCTGGGCTGGGCGTTCCCTGTTGTGTCTTGCGGCCATTGGACCTGTTCCTGATTCCTGTTCCTGATTAGGGGAGGGCAACTGGGCGCCGCGGAATGCTATAATCCTGCGATATTCCATTTACCCATTCCCGCAGAATGATGCCGGGCTGTCAGCAGGAAAGATAGACCATGACGGATCAGAACAAGAGCGCCGAGAAACCCTGGGGCGGTCGTTTCACCGAACCCACCGATGCCTTTGTGGAGCGTTTCACCGCTTCCGTGGGCTTTGATCAGCGCCTATACCATCACGATATTACCGGGTCCATTGCCCATGCCACCATGCTGGCGGAAGTGGGTGTGCTGACTGTGGAAGAGCGTGACACTATTATTGACGGCCTGAAAGCCGTCAAGGCGGACATTGAGGCCGGCACCTTTGAGTGGTCGGTCAGTCTGGAAGATGTGCACATGAACATTGAAGCGCGACTGACGGATCGGATTGGCATCACGGGCAAGAAGTTGCACACCGGTCGCAGCCGCAACGATCAGGTGGCCACGGATATTCGCCTCTACCTGCGCGACGAAATCGATGTCATTGCCGAAGAGCTTCGGCGCCTGCAAGCCGGCCTGCTGGATCTGGCCGAGCGCGAAGCCGAGACTATCATGCCGGGATTCACCCACCTGCAGACCGCTCAGCCGGTTACCTTCGGTCATCACCTGTTGGCCTGGTACGAAATGCTGGTGCGGGATGCCGAGCGCCTGCAGGACTGCCGCAAGCGTGTGAATGTGATGCCCCTGGGTGCTGCGGCGCTGGCGGGCACAACCTATCCGATTGATCGCGGTATCACTGCAAAACTGCTGGGCTTTGATCGGGCCAGTGAGAATTCCCTGGATTCCGTGAGTGACCGGGATTTCGCCATCGAATTCTGCAGCTTTGCCGCCCTGTTGATGACCCACCTGTCGCGCTTCAGCGAGGAACTGGTACTGTGGACCTCTGCCCAGTTTGATTTCATCGACCTGCCGGACCGTTTCTGCACCGGGTCGTCCATCATGCCCCAGAAGAAGAATCCGGACGTGCCCGAGTTGGTACGCGGCAAGACCGGCCGGGTGAACGGCCACCTGATCAGTTTGCTGACGCTGATGAAGAGCCAGCCGCTGGCCTATAACAAGGACAATCAGGAGGACAAGGAGCCGTTGTTCGATACCGTGGACACCGTGAAAGGCTGCCTCAAGGCTTACGCGGATATGATCCCGGCCATCGAAGCGCGGGCCGACAACATGCGCGTGGCGGCCAAGCGGGGATTCTCCACCGCAACTGATCTGGCGGACTATCTGGTCAAGAAGGGCGTGGCTTTCCGCGATGCCCATGAAATTGTGGGCAAAGCGGTTGCGTTTGGCGTTGCCGAAGGGCGTGACCTCTCCGAGATGACCACGGAAGAACTCACCCGCTTCTCCGACGTCATCGGCGAAGACGTGTTCGATGTGCTGACGCTGGAAGGCTCCGTGCAGGCGCGTGATCACCTTGGCGGCACTGCGCCGAAGCAGGTGCGCGCTGCAGTCGCACGCGCGCGCCAGGCACTCTAGCTAGCCGCCGATCTTCCCCGTGGTCAGGGTAACCTCCACCGGTTTCAGCTCCTCCAGTGGGCGTGGCCGGTAGAGGCGGAAGCCCTGGCCGTAGTGAATTCCAAGGGTTCGTACCTTTCGGAGGGTGTCGTCGTTCTCAATGAAGGTGGCGACCGTCACCTTGCCCGAGGCTTCCGCTATTTTATGAAGCGCCTCTACCATTACCTGCTGCACCGGATCGTCGTTCAGGTGCTGCATGATCTTGTGGTCCAGCTTGATGATGTCCACCGGCAGTTTCGCCGCCAGGCCGTAACTTTCCACCGACGCTCCCGCACCATCCAGCGCTACCCGGCAGCCAATGCGGTGCAGGCTGTCGCACAGCACCGCGACATCGTCCGGATACTGGGTGGCGTGGGCTTCCCTTATCTCCAGGCAGAAGCATTCCGGGGCAAAGGGTGATCCTTTCAGTGCGGCTTCCATAAAGTCCGCAAACGAGTCATCCAGTACGCTCGCCAGGGACAGGTTGAAGCCGCAGTACTTGAGGCGCGGCTCCAGCAGACGGTGCTGTTCGAGCCAGGCCAGGGTCTGACGGATCACCTGGCGATCCAGGCGCTTGGCCAGGTCAAATCGTTCGGCAACGGGCAGGAAAGCGTCCGGGGTCAGGGGAGGGCTGTCAGGCGTCTCACCGGGAATCCGGGTCAGTATTTCGATGTGGTCGCCCCACGTAACGCTGGCCACGGGGCGCAGCGATTGGTATTCAAGCTTCAGGTAGCCGCTGTCGAGTGCCTGCTGGATTTGTGCCAGCACCTCGTTGGCCGTGCCCTCGTCCAGCGACAGGGACATGGCCCGGGCGGCATGAATCCGGTTGCGACCGGACGTTTTTGCGGTGTGGCACAGGTCAGCCGCCTGGGTCAGCAGTTGTTCGGAATCGGTGGGCGCGTCGTCGTCCAGAAACAGCAGGCCGCCACTGGCCGTTGTCTGTAACTGCTTGTCCTGCCAGTGGAACACGAAGCCGCCGATCAGCTCGAGAATGCTGTCGGCAATCTTGCGGGCGCGCGCTTCGGGGCAGTTTTCGATCAGCAGGGCGAAGGTGTCGCCGGCCAGTCGTGCCAGCGCATCCCGCTGTCGGATCTTGACCCCGAGATTGCCGGCCAGCTCACGCAGGTAACGGTCGCAGGTGCCGCTGCCGGCGATGTCGTTGAAGTGGTCAAACCCATCCAGGTCGAGATAGAGCAGGCTGTCACTGCTCTCCCGCCGTGGCTTCTGCTCCAGTGTTCGTTGCAGGCGGCCCAGGAAGGCTTTGCGGTTCATCAGGCCGGTGACCGGATCATGCTGGACGCGGTATTCGCTGCTGGAGGAATTCTGCAGGCGGTCGCTGATGTCCCGGGCCACATGAACGGCGCCAATCACGTCGCCCTGGTCATTAGTCAGGCGTTGATAGTGGATCTCGTACAGGGGCAGCTCCCGGTGCTGCTGCGCCATGGGCATTTCCACCACGAAGCTGTCGCGTTCGAAGGCGCGGTGCCAGAGTCGCTCGATAAGCCGTCGTTCGTTGGGGAAGCCCTGCAATACGGCGCTCAGGTTGCTTCCGGATTCCGGCCGGAGGCCGAAGGTAATCTCGAACTGGCGACTGAAGGCGCGGTTGAAATGCAACAGGTTTAGCTGGCGATCAACGGCGACCACCAGGTCGTTGGTGGCGTTGATCGTGGCGCCAAGCATTTGCTCCGCCTGCTGGCGGGCGAGGGTGTGATTGCGCTCAGGCGTGTGGTCAATCAGCGTTCCGCCCAGTCGCTGTATCCGTTCGCCGGCTTTCAGGGCCCGGCCCGTCAACGTCACTTGGCGAACGTTCTGTCGCGCGGTTATCAGATCCAGCGTCAGGGAGAAGGGCTGCCCGGTGCGGATGCAGCGACGGAACAGGGCGCGTATCCTGCCCTGGCTGGACTGGCAGTAGAAAAGTGCCTGTTCGGGCGTGATTTCGCTACCGGGTCTTAATTCCAGCAAATGATACATGCCGTCCGTCCAGATCAGCTCATTGCTGTGGAGGTCCAGCTCCCAGATGCCAACGCCGGCCGAAGTTTCAGTCAGCCGAATCAGGCGGTGGTCGATGGGGGAATGGTCCCGCTGGCTTATAAATGCGCTGGCGGCCTGGTCGGAATCGCGAATGTCCATGCGCAGGCTGAGACCCGCTGTGAAGAAAAAGCCTTCTTTGTGGCGGAAGGTGATCAGTATCGACTCGCCATTATCAATTCGGTGGCGATGGGCCGGTGCAAAGGGATCGTCCTGGCGTGCGGCCAGGATGCACTGAACCTTGCGACCCTCCAGTTCGCTGGCGTCGTAGCCCAACACTGCCTCGGCGTGATGATCAGCGAACAGGATCACGCCGTCGTCGTTGATGCGGATCAGGGTTCGACGTTCGGCACCCTGGGGGGTGTCGGAACGGTCTCGACGGATAAAGAATTCTTTCACGACGGAAAAGCCTCAGCCAGGTTGTGGCAGGAGCGTGCTAATGTTCTCCCGCTTTTATTTTTTTGCCGATTTTGCCACGATTCGGTCATCATACTGATAATGGTATCGGAAAGAACCTCTCCCGCGGAGTCGCCTTGACCATCCAAACCGCTCCTATTGCCCTGGACTTTGATGAGGGTATAGACCGAAAAACGCTGCGCCGGCTGCGGGACCGGTTCATGGCTGTCAACCGGGAGCGCTGGGATCGTGCCCATTCGGCCCTGACCTATCGGCAACAGGCTGTCCTTGAAGTGTTGCCACTGGTGTTCCATCTTAATCACCCGGCTTTGCCCGGCTATCTCGACAGCGACTGCCCTTACGGACTGAGCCACTATCGGCCCCCTGAGTCCACGCTGAACGCTGCCCGGCGCCTGGCAAGAACCTTTTCACTCAAGGACGAGGGGCGCAGAAAACCAGACCTGGAAGCCCTCTTCCTGATGGGCAGCCCCGGGACCCTGGGCCATTCGGTGGCCAGTGATCTGGATATCTGGCTGTGTCATCGCCCGGATCTCTCGGAGCGGGGCGTGCGTTGCCTGGAACGTAAGGCTCAAAGTCTGTCCATCTGGGCCGAAAGCCTGGGGGTTGAGCTTCATGTGTTTGTGTTTTCCGCCGCTGACTGGCGTGCCGGAAGGCAGCGAGCGGAAGTGACCGGGGAAAACTGCGGCAGTTCACAGCATTATTTGCTGCTGGACGAATTCTACCGCACGAGCATTCATCTTGGCGGCCGTTATCCATTGTGGTGGCTGGTCCCCGTGGAGGATGAGCGACGCTATGACGAGTGCGCCCGGCAGCTGATTGACTGCCGTTTTATCCGGGGTGATGAGTACATTGATTTCGGCCCCGTGTCCTCGATACCGCAGGAAGAGTTTCTGGGGGCTGGAGTCTGGCAGTTGTACAAAGGCATCGACATGCCCTGGAAGTCGATCCTCAAGCTGCTGCTGATCGAGTGTTATGCCCGTAGTAATGAGAGCCAAGAGAGCGATGAGAAACCACTGCTGTCCCGGGTCTTCAAGGCGGCGGTGTATTCCGGTGAAACCAACCCTGACCGGCTCGATCCCTACGTACTGCTTTACGAACGCCTTGAGCAGTGGCTGCTTGAAGAAGATGCCCCCCAACGCCTGGTCCTGGTGCGTCAGAGCCTTTATCTCAAGGCAGGCCTGCCGCTTACCCGTTCGGCACAGACCCTCTCAGGCTGGAGAGCCAGGCTGTTGCAGGCCCTGGTGGACTCCTGGGGCTGGTCGGCTGCTGAGTTGAAAAACCTGGACAACCGGATCCGCTGGCGCGCAGAGGACGTGGTCACCCTTCGGCGGGCCGTGGTGGCCGAGTTGACCCACAGCTACCGGCTGTTGTCTCGGCTGGCTCGGGATCATGGCACCCGTGCGGCCATCACCAGCAATGACATGAACCTGCTGGGGCGTAAGTTGTATGCGGCGTTTCAGCGTAAGGCCGGGAAGGTAGAGCAGATCAACCCCGGGCTAGCCCCCTCCCTGGCAGAAGAGAATCTTGCGTTCCATCACCAGTCGGAACAGGGTGGTTCGGCTGGTCACGACGGCTGGTTGCTATACCGTGATCTTGAGGACCCGTCAGATGCGCTCTGGCAACCGGTCATACGCCGTTCGGGCAATCTCAGTGAACTGTTGGTGTGGGGCTATTACAACGGCTTGCTGACCCGGGCCACACGGTTGAATGTGCGAGCCGGCAGCAGCATTGCCTCGGTGGCAGAACTGCGGGAAATGCTGGATGCACTTGGTGCGTTCCTGCCATTCCCGGTGGAGCCGGCTGGCCGGGAGGCGCTTTCCCGGGGTGTGCACCCGCTGCGCAACCTGCTGTTTGTCAATGTCGGGGTCGACCCTCAGGCCTATCTGACCGAGCGGGGCTTGCACAAGCTTAGCGCCCGTCACGATTCACTGGGCTTCAGCGGTGGACGGGAAAACCTTGTGAATACCATTGACCAGGTCACCTTCAATAGCTGGCACGAGGTGAGTTTGCAGCACTACGCTGCCGGAGACACGCTGGTGCAGTGCCTCAAAAACGTGCTGGCATCAGTCGCCAACGCTCCGGACCGGTTGCCGGATATCATGGTTCATAGCCACAGCACAGGCCACGGAGCCGCCATAGCCCGGCGCGTACGCGAGCTGTTCATGGACGTGATGCGTTATTTCTTCGCCGGCGGTGTTGGCCCTCATCCCCTGCGTTACGTCATCGAGATGGATCGGCGATACTTCCTGCTTCAATTCAGTGGCGCTGAGCCCGGATTCGTGGCCCTGGCCAGCAACGAAGCACTGATGGCGTATCTGTCCAAACCGCAGGAATCCTACGTGCCAGTGGTGTTTGACCAATACGCCTTGCTGGATGACCTGCCATTACGCGCCGTGTGCCATGCCAGCGAGCCGGATAACATTCAGGTGTTCTACCGCGTCACAGGAGAGACCGCGAAGGTGTGGGTCGTGGATGAACTGGGATCGGTGTTCTGCTGGCAGCAGGGTTACACCAGTCGTCGCTTCCTGCTGGTGCCCTTGCTGCGATTCCTGGAGAACCTGATCGAACGCCGGCAGTTGCGACAACTGGACGCCGTGACCGATGTTGCAGGTGTTCAGTGCTATGAGATGGTGCTTCGCGACAGTCAGTGGCGTGCGGAGAGGCGGCCGGACGCCGACAGCAACGTGCGCCTGCCCGGGCTGGATGTACAGGCCATCGGTATTCAGGAGGGTGACTCTCAGGTGCGTTTCGATATTTTCTGTGGCGACCAGGAATTTACCGTCCAGGAGTATGGAGACCAGCTGATACCCGCGGTGGCCCACTATATTCGTTCGCTCCGCCAAAGTGATGAGCGCTACCCGGTCTACCTGACGGATGTTCACCTACCCCATGACCTGGATCCACAGATATACCAGCAGCATATCCAGACCATCCAGTATCTCTACTACCGTACCGAGTTGGAAGATTTGCTGAACCGGCATCTGTAGTATCCGGAATCGTGGGTGGTAGCATCTCGCCGGGCGCGGCCTCACTCAGGTATACTGCGTGCATACAGACAACGGGGGCAGCTACCCATGAAACCAGGACAGACACTTACGTTCCTGCTGGTGATGGTCGTGTTTCTGGTTGGGTGTGGCCAGAAGGGGCCGTTGTATCGTCAGGCACCTGCCAGTGACGATGCCGCAACCGAGCAGGCCGCACCCAGTCAGAAATCCAGCGAACACGACAGCAGCGAACCGGCTGAAGACCACTAGGTTCGGCAGGCTGCCCCGATAACAGGCTCAGGAAATCCATGGATCACTTCAATTACCGCAGCGGTGAATTGTTCGCTGAGAACGTGGCGGTTGAGGACATTGCCCGGCGTTTTGGTACGCCAGCCTATGTCTATTCCCGCGCCACCCTCGAGCGCCATTACCGCGCCTATGATGATGCGCTTGCCGGTCGGCCACATCTGGTGTGCTACGCCGTCAAGGCCAACAGTAATATCGCCGTGCTGAACGTGTTGGCAAGGCTCGGCGCCGGTTTTGATATTGTGTCTGCCGGAGAACTGGAGCGGGTGATCCGTGCTGGCGGGGATCCTGCGAAAACCGTCTTTTCCGGGGTCGGCAAACAGCGCTGGGAAATGCGCCGCGCCCTCGAGGCCGGTGTTCGCTGTTTCAATGTGGAGTCCGACACCGAACTGGATCGCCTGAACGAAGTGGCGGGTGAGCTCGGTGTAAGGGCGCCGGTTTCCCTGCGTGTGAACCCGGACGTGGACGCCGGTACCCACCCCTATATTTCCACGGGGCTGAAAGAGAACAAGTTCGGCATCGACATTGCGGAAGCTCCGGCCGTCTATGAGCGTGCCGCCGCCATGCCAAACCTGGACATACAAGGTGTGGATTGTCACATCGGCTCGCAGCTCACGTCGGTGTCACCTTTCCTCGATGCGCTGGACCGTGTGTTGGAACTGATCGATACCCTGGCGCAAAAGAATATTAATATCCGGCATCTGGACATGGGCGGTGGCCTGGGGGTCACCTACGATCAGGAGCAGCCGCCGCAACCGTCGGATTATGTGACCGCGCTGGCGGAACGCCTGGGCGATCGGTCGCTGGAGCTGATCATGGAGCCGGGGCGGTCCATTGCCGCCAATGCTGGCATCCTGCTGACGCGGGTTGAATTCCTCAAGTGCACTGAACATCGCAACTTCGCCATCATAGATGCGGCAATGAACGACCTGATTCGTCCCGCGCTCTACAGCGCGTGGCAATCCATTGTCCCGGTAACGCCCCGCAACGACGGTGACGAGAAAGCGTGGGACCTGGTTGGGCCGGTGTGTGAGACCGGTGATTTCCTCGGCAAGGATCGCAAGCTGAGACTCCAGGCGGGCGATTTGCTGGCGGTTCGGTCCGCCGGGGCCTATGGTTTTGTGATGAGCTCCAACTACAACACCCGTAACCGTCCACCGGAACTGATGGTTGATGGTGAACAGTTGCACATTGTGCGTCGGCGGGAAACCCTGGAAGAACAGCTTGGCCCAGAAAGCTGTTTGCCGGAATGAGTGGAGAGGCGGAGATGAGTCAGTCCCGGCGCAATCAGGGCCCAATGCTTAACTTCACCAAGATGCACGGTCTTGGGAACGACTTCATGGTGGTGGACGCCATCAGCCAGCCCTTTCGCCTGCGCCCGGAGATGATCCGCGAACTGGCCGACCGGAATTTTGGCATTGGCTTTGATCAGTTGCTGGTGGTTGAACCCCCGGGGCTTCCCGATGTGGACTTCCGCTACCGGATATTCAACAGCGATGGCTCGGAAGTCGAGCAGTGCGGCAACGGGGCCCGCTGTTTTGCCCGCTTTGTCCGCGACCAGCGCCTGACCAACAAGAAGGTGATCCGGGTTCAGACCGCCAAGGGCGTTATCGAATTGAGAGTCGGACGTGCAGGCATGGTCACCGTCGATATGGGGGTTCCTGAACTCAATCCTCCGGCCATCCCGTTCGCTGCCGACCGCCGCAAGGACGTGTACACGGTGGAACTCGGCGGTGATACCGTGGAACTCAGTGCCGTCTCCATGGGCAATCCCCATGGGGTGCTATTGGTGGATGACGTGGATACCGCCCCGGTAGGCGAGTTTGGCCCCAGGCTTGAGAGCCATCCGCGGTTCCCGGCGCGGGCCAACATCGGGTTCCTGCAGATTATTGACCGGACCCGCGTTCGCCTGAGGGTGTTCGAGCGTGGTTCCGGCGAAACCATGGCCTGCGGCAGTGGCGCCTGTGCGGCGGTGGTCGCCGGCTGCCTGCGAGGGCTGCTGGACAGCCGGGTGGACGTCGAGCTGAAAGGCGGGCACCTGGTCATCGAATGGCAGGGTGAGGGGGCCCCTGTTATGATGGAAGGCCCGACGGCCAGCGTTTTCGAGGGTCAGCTTCGCCTGCCGGCAGACCAGCCCCCGAAACGACGTAAGAGCACGCGGCACAGCGATGCAAAATCAGGTACCAACCGACAGAACAATCGCCATCGCCAGCCGGCCACATCAAGGCCCTGACCATCAGGAGAGCAGCATGACAGAACAAACGGCCCACAAGAAGGCCGAAGGGCTCACCCGGGAAGCCGTCGCAGATTATCTGCGGAATAACCCCGATTTCTTTATTGATCAGGACGAGCTCCTGCGCAGCCTGACCCTGCCCCACGACAGCGGCCGGGCGATCTCGCTGGTAGAGCGCCAGGTGCACCTGTTTCGCGAACAGCGCGACACCTTGCGTCGCGAGTTGGTAGAGCTGGTGTCCATTGCACGCCACAACGACCGTCTGTTCGAAAAGAGCAAGCGCCTGCTGATGCAGGTGATCGAGGCCCGCAACCTGAATGATATGGCCGCCGCGATTGATGACAGTATCCGTGGTGATTTCGGTCTGGACGCGGCCTCGGTGATTCTCTTCACCGACAGCGAGTTGCCGGCAGCGGCGCAAGGCGCCCTACACGTGGTGTCGCCGGATGAGGCGAAAGCGCGCCTGGGTGGCTTGCTGGAAGGGGATCGCGCCGTTTGTGGCCAGTTCCGTGAGAGCGAGCGCAGTTTCCTGTTCCCGGACCGGGAGGAACCCATTGCCTCCGTGGCGTTAGTGCCACTGCGTAACAACGAATTGGTCGGGGTTTTTGCCGTGGGTAGTTGCGAACCCGGGTACTTCGACCAGAGTATGGGATCACTCTTCCTGACCTACATCAGCGACACTCTGAGCCGTCTGTTGCCGCCTATCCTGCAAAGGCATGCCGCCACGTTGCCTGTCACCGATGTGGTCGCGGAGTCCCGCTGACCATGTCGCTGGCTGACGAGGAAACCGGCCCGGCTGCCACACTGGCAGAGCCTGTGGCCGCGTTCCTGCGTTATCTGGCGTCGGAGAAGCGACACTCACCACGCACCTGCGGCAGTTATCGCGATGACCTGAACCGCTTTGCTGCGTGGGTTGAGCATCTACCGTCACCGGCCTGGCGGTCGGTCACCAGCCACGACTTGCGACGATACGTTGCCCAGCTCAGCCGTGAAGGTTTGGGCGGTCGGAGTATTGCCCGTCACCTGTCTGCCATCCGCCGGTTCTACGAATACCTGTTACGGGAACACCTGGCTGTCGACAATCCGGCGTTGGACATCCGGGCTCCGAAGTCCGGTAGGCGTCTACCGAAGGTGGCGGACGTGGACCAGCTCAATCACCTGCTGGACGCAACGCCCGATGATCCGCTGGAAATTCGCGACCTGAGCATGTTCGAGCTGATGTATTCCTCAGGGCTGCGGTTGTCGGAACTGGCGGGGCTGGATCTCCAATCCGTAGACGCCCGAGGTGGGGAGGTCCGGGTGCTGGGTAAGGGGCGCAAGGAACGCCTCCTGCCGGTTGGGCGAAGGGCGTTGGAGGCACTGGCTCGGTGGCTTGACGTGCGCGGAGCGATGGCGCCAGACGGAGAGAATGCCCTGTATGTGAGCCGGCGAGGTGATCGGCTCAGTACTCGCAGTATCCAGTCCCGCCTCAGCCGGTGGGGAATGTCGAAAGGGGCGGACCAAAGACTGCATCCCCACCTGCTTAGGCATTCCTTCGCCAGCCATATGCTGGAGTCCAGTGGTGACCTGCGAGCGGTGCAGGAGTTGCTGGGCCATGCGGACATCGCGACGACCCAAGTCTATACTCATCTGGATTTCCAGCATCTGGCAAAGGTCTACGATCAGAGCCATCCCAGGGCTCGCCGTCGCGGTAACAGGCAGGAAACGGAGCATCGTTGAGGCATCAGTCACGGAACAGGCGTCCAGTAAAAGGGCCAGGAGCGCTAAATGTCATCGGACCCATCCTGGAAGGATAAGTACCTCCAGGCACTTGAAACTTCAGAACAGCGTGAATCGCATTGGGAAGCTGAAAGGAACCTGCTTCAGCGTATGCTGGTGCGTACCAGTCTGGCGTCCGAAGGACAGACTGCGGAGCTGGACCGTTTGCTGGAACGGGTTCGTGACGAGTTACGAAAGCCCCCTCTCAACGCAGACAGCTGGCGGGATTTGCAGGAGAGAATTGACCGTCAGGTGGCGGCGCTGGACGACCGCAAATCTGAATCCACGGACCGGCTGAGAACCACATTCGAGCAGTTGCTGTCGGAACTGCGCTCCCATCCTATGTTCAAATCCGGCAAGGACCGTATTCGAGACCTGGAGAAGCGACTCCGGAAACCGGAAACCCTTCAGCTCGATGCGACCGGATGGTTGGTCGATCTGGCATTGGTGTTGGAAACTGGGCTGGGCAGCGGTGACGGGCAGGATCGCAAACGAAGTCGGTTTGGCCGGCTGTTTGGTGGCCGGGGAAGCCAGGAGCCGTCCGACCAGCCGATGTTGGCGGAAGCCGCCGAGAACACGCTGGCTTCGCCTGCCGTTGAACTGGCGATGCCTGGCACAGAAGACAGCGAACGCCTGAAGATTGCACGGCGGGTTGGTGAACTGCTGGGGCATATGCTGGATCAGGTGACACTGGAGGCTGCGTCGGAGGCAAGAGCCCGACGGCTACAGGAATCGCTGTTGAGCAGCGATAACTGGGATGAGCTGCGGGAGGGGCTGAGCAGCGTGGCGGAACTGGTAATCGCCGCGGTTACCCGGGGGCAAAGGGAGTTTGAGGCCTTCCTTCGGCGTCTCGATGAACGGCTGGACGCGTTGCGCCAGTGTTTTACCGAGCAGGCGAATGCCCAGGCCGGGCGACTGGATGCCTCGCAGGAATTGGATCGCGATATCCGCCAGGAGCTATGGTCGTTCGGCCAGCAAGTGGAAAGCAGTGTTGACTTCGACGGGCTGAAAGACTCAGTGAGCCAGCACCTCGAGACGATCAGTGGGGCCGTCGAGCGGTTTCGGGAGCAGGAGTCCGAGCGCGAGCGTAACCTGTCGCTGCAACTGGAGCTCATGCAGGAAAAACTGGTGACGATGGAGGCCCAGTCGGAACAGGTCCGGGAAAAACTCCGGGAGGAACGTGAAAAAGCCCTTACCGATGTCCTGACCCAATTACCCAACCGGGAAGCCTGGCAGGAGCGACTGTCGTTCGAGTACCAGCGCTGGCAGCGTTATCGTCATTCACTGTCGGTCTGTGTGCTTGATATTGATTTTTTCAAGCGTGTGAACGATTCCTATGGCCACAAGGCGGGTGATCGCGTGTTGCAACTGGTTGCCCGTGCCCTCCGTGAGCGGCTGAGGGCAACCGACTTCATCGCCCGTTTTGGCGGGGAAGAGTTCGTGATCCTGTTGCCGGAAACCAATGTGGACAACGCCCGGTCGGTATTGGATAGCATGCGCGGGCATATCGCGGAGCTGCCGTTCCATTTCCGGGGAGAACCGGTGTCGGTGACGTTTTCGGCAGGGCTGGCGGAATTTGATGGGGACGACGACGAGGACGATGTGTTCGACCGGGCCGACAAGGCTCTGTACCTCGCCAAGGACTCCGGCCGCGACCAGGTGCTTATTGCAGGACGTGATGTCTGACTCAGTGCCGCATCAGGGCATCGAGCTCATCGATAATTTCCGCCCAGTCAGAGTCGTCCTCGAGGCCCTCTTCGAGGAAATGTGACTGGCTTTCCGACCAGAAAGGGGCATCCTGCAACGCAATTTCCGGGGGCAGTGGCGAGTGCTGGGCGATAAAACTCTCAATGCTGACGCTGTCGGATGGCATACCGAGTTGTTCAAAAAGCGTGCTGAAATCGTGTTTGCTGGTATCCATGGTTATGGTTCTCCCCAAGGTTGCCGGTGCTTTAAAACGCTGTGGGCACGATCAGAGTAGATCGGGTAACCCGCTGAATGCAATCGGAAGAATTTACGGGTATGGTTCCCTGAACTGTAGCCGAACCGGTGAGGATATCCAGTGAGGTCCGTTTTTCATTTTGTGCTGTTGCTGACCGCTATTCTGGTGCCCGGCGTGCCCGCTGCTGAGCCGCCGCAACCCTCTCCGGCGCCGGTGCTGGGTAGCGAGGATCTGCGCTGGCTGGCGGAGAGAGAATCGTTCCGGGTCGGGGTGCGAAGTGGTCAGGTGCCGCTGGTGTTTGATACCGGCGAGGGAGAGCTGGCGGGCATCTTCATTGATTACCTCAATCGGCTGTCAGAGAAGCTTGGTGTGCCTATTGAGCCGGTGTCGGCTCCGGAAGAACAACTCGGTGAATGGTTGCAGGATGGGACCCTGGATGCCCGGTTGAGTACCCATCTGGCCCATCGTTCCCCTCCTTCCAATGTAGTGCTTTCCTCGCCGCTGATGAGTTTGACCTATGGCATATTCGTTGGTGCCGATGATGCAGGCATTCGCACGCTCTCGGACCTTGAGGACGCGAACATTGCCCTGATCACCAACGATCCCAACCAGTTCGCATTGCTTGACCCTGTCGATAGCTTTTCACCCGTGCCGGTTTCCAGTATCAGCGAAGCCGTTGGCAGGGTGTTGTCAGGACAGGCGGATGCGTTTCTGGGCCCGGTTCCGGTGGTGTCGGACTATCTGCAGTCTGCCATGGTCAATGGGGTTGGGGTGGCCACGCTGCTGAACCAGCAATCGGTCGACGTGGTGCTGGAAATGGCAGCGGAGAGTCACCAGGAGAATGACCAGGAGCGCGACCAGTTGTATCGGGTGCTCAACCAGGCAGTTCTGGCGATTGACCACGGTGAGCACCGGTCGATCCGCCAGTCGTGGTTGCAGACCGAGTTGCCGGAACTGGATCCCTCCGCCATTTCCCTGTCGGTTGACGAGAGGGCATTTCTCAATCAAAACCCGAATCTTCGAGTGGCCTTCCGGCCGGATTGGCCGCCGTTCGAGTATACCCAGAATGGTCAGTCTGCCGGGCTCGTGCCGGATCTGGTCAAACGCCTGGAAGAACAACTGAACATTCGCTTCAGCCGTCAGGTGATGGACAACAGCGCCGATGAGGAAAACGCTTTGCGTTCGGGGGAGGTGGATATACTGCCCGCAATGTCCCGAACCCCAAGGGTCGAGGAATCTTTCCTGTTCAGCCGTGCCTATTTGACCGTTCCCATTGCCCTTGCCATCCGTGACGACGGTCGCTTTATCGGCGAATTGAGGGAGCTGAGAGACGAAAAGGTGGGTGTGGTTAATCGCCAGGCGGGGCATGATTACCTATTGATCAACCACCCCAACCTCGACCTGTATCCGATGACGTCCATCGAGGAAGGGCTGCTGGCCCTGTCCAACGGCGACCTCGATGTCATGGTGACTCATATTCCGGCAGTCAGCTATACCGTTGCCCGCCTGGGGTTGTCCAACCTTCGGATAACAAGCATCACGCCTTACCAGTATGAGCTACGGTTCGCCGTCAGCAAGGAACGGCCCGAATTACAACGCATCCTCAATAAAGCGCTGGGCAGTCTGGATGCCACCGAGACCGAGTCGATCTACAATCGCTGGATCCACCTGGATATCGAGCAGGAAACGGACTACACCGTGGTGCGTCGTATTGTGCTTATCGCCCTCGTGGTGGTACTGATCTTCCTGTACTGGAACCGTAAACTGTCACGGGAGGTGGACGAGCGAATCCGATCTGAAAACGCACTACGCCGCAGCGAAGACGAGCTTCGGGCGGCCAAACTGGAGGCGGAACGCCTGGCGCGGGAAGCTGAGGCGGCCAGCCTGACGAAAAGCGAATTCCTCGCCAATATGTCCCATGAGATCCGCACGCCGATGAACGCGGTGATTGGCTACAGCGACTTGCTCAGTAATACCGTCAAGGATCCCCAGCAGCGGAATTACCTGGATGCCATTCGCGCGGGCAGCCGCAGCCTGTTGATGCTGATCAACGACATCCTGGACCTGTCCCGCATCGAAGCAGGAAAGATGCGGCTGGAGTATTCGGCGGTGTCGGTGCGGCGGCTGCTCAGTGATGTACGCCACATATTCGACCTGCGCGCCACCGAGCAGGGTATCTCGCTGGAAGTCAGCGTTGACTCCAAGATGCCGGCGGCGATGATGCTGGATGAAACACGACTGCGGCAGGTGCTTTTCAATCTTGTTGGCAATGCCATCAAGTTTACCCATGAAGGTGGTGTGACGGTCCGCGCCACGGCCACACCGCGGAAGTCATCGGAGAAGCAGCCGGTCGAAGAGGTGGCCAGTGAGGCAGATCGTCGCTGCTTTTACCGGTTGGTTGTGACGGTGTCCGATACCGGCATCGGCATTCCTCCCGGCCAGCAGGAGCAGATCTTCGACGCTTTTGAGCAGCAGGAAGGGCAGAACACGCGGCGTTATGGGGGCACGGGGCTGGGCCTGGCCATCAGCCGCAAGCTGGTGCGCATGATGGGCGGTGAACTGCAGGTTGAGAGTGAGCCTGGCTCGGGCTCCACCTTTACGGTCAAGCTTCCTCGGGTTGAGGCAACCGGTGCCCAGGCCGAAGAAGATGGTACGCCCCAGGAGTCGGAACGCCTGCTGGCACAGACGCTCAGCATGCAGGAGCGTGGATGGTTGCAGGAGCAACTTGCACGGGATTTTGGCGACGAGTGGGAGACGGTACGTGAAAGCGGCGATCCGGAACAGATGAAGGATTTTGCCAACCGGGTGCTGGAATGGGGTAAGCGGTTCCGTTCGCCCTCGGTTACCCGATATGGAGAGAAACTGCTGGCGGACGTGGAGGCGTTTAACCTGGATTCCGTGAACAGTGCTCTCGAATCCTTTCCGCGCCTTCTGGGACGGGATCAGTGACTGGAAAGTGTCAGAGGCAGTCGAACTGCGACTTGCGGTCAAAGGCGACAGCGACCATGTCGTAGCCCGAGTCGGACAGCGAGCGAATCAGCTCGCGATCTTTCAGCAGAGCCATGCAGACCCGGTGTACGTTGGCCTGAAGCTGTTCCTGAGGGGGCTCGGACTCGAATCTGAAATCGACGATCAGGTATTTACGCTCGACGGCCGATGTGGCGGGAATGTCTTCACGCTCAATGCTTTCATAGCCAATGTAAGTAGCTTGTTTATCGGGGAAGATTCCACTTAGCAACACGTCCAGGTTGCCTGCCATGACCGGTTGCGAGGCCAGTGCCAGTAACAGGCTGAGAGCGCCGGTGATGCGTTTGATGGCCATGAGAGCCGCTCCTTTGGAATCGGTTCGTCGATCAATGTAAACATATGTAACGTTTAGTTACTGATGATTATCGCAGAGTGCGAACAGGTTTGCGTATTTTTTGCACGAATTTTTCAATTGTTTGCAATGTTCAGAGAATCCATCGGCTGGGTGTGGATTTCCGCAGCCTGCCAGGATCAACTACTATGGATAAAAACAGAAGCGCATAGAGGCAGGATGATGTTCCAACTCGTCTTCAAAGGTGAATGCACACCGGGAACCGACCCGGCAACCGCCCGCAGTAATGCCAGAACCCTGTTCAAGGCAACGGTGGACCAGATTGAGCGTATGTTCAGCGGTCAGCCAGTCGTTATCCGCAACAAACTGGAGGAAGTCCAGGCGGAAAAGTACCGCGCGGTGCTGCAAAAGCACGGCATGGTGGCTTATGTGCAGCCCATGGAGGGCGCCGTTGCCTCTGCAGCCGAGCGCGCGGCGCCCGCCGCTCAACCACAGGCTGAGCCAAAACCTGCCCCTGCAACGCCCCCAGCAGGGGCAGCGGGTACTGATGCCGGGTCCGGGAGCGCCGTTGCCGTGGAGCCGGGCGACCGCTTGCCAGTGGCGGGCGATAAAGTCGACAGCATTCTTTCCGGGTCCGGGCTGACACTTGACCCCGTTGGCGTCACGCTTGAGGAACACCGGGAGGCTCCCGCTCCCATGTTCCAGCATTTGGACGACTGGACACTGGCGCCTCCGGGCAGTGACCTGGGCGTGAAGCGTGAGGTTCCACCACCGGTTGTACCTGATGTCTCTCACCTGTCCCTGGCGGACGAGGATCCCACAGACGATGCCTGACAGTCGGACGGGATGATGTTAACAGCCAGATTGACCGCCCTCCTGCTTGCCGTGCTCGCAGCTATGCCCCTTATGGCCGACGTAGGGCGGCCGAAAGTGGGCCTGGTGCTAAGCGGCGGAGGGGCCAAGGGCATGGCCCATGTGGGTGTGCTGCGAGTGCTGGAAGAATTGAAGGTGCCCGTGGACATTGTGGTGGGCACCAGTGCCGGCTCCGCGGTTGGGGCACTCTATGCCTCTGGTATGGAGGTCCAGGAGATTGAAGAGCGCTTTATCGAGATGGACTGGGTGTCCAGTTTTCGTGACGACCCGGGCCGTGCCTACAAGCCTGTCAGGCGCAAGCGTCAGGACTGGCGCTACCCGGTCTCGCCCGGCATCGGTGTGCGCATGGACGGCCTGCATTTGGGGGGCGGTATCATCGCCGGTCAGAACCTCGGTTTTATCCTCAATGAGCTCACCCGTGATGCAGCCCTGGTTGAAGATTTTGATGAACTGGCCATCCCGTTCAGGGCCGTCGCCACGGACCTGGAAACCGGCGAGGAAGTGGTGATCGGCAGTGGCAACCTGTCGGAAGCGATCCGCGCCAGCATGAGTATTCCCGGCGTCTATGCGCCGGTCACACTGAATGGGCGTTTGCTGGTGGATGGAGGTGTGGCCAATAACCTGCCGGTCAGCGTGGCCCATGAGCTTGGGGCCGACATTGTCATTGCCGTGGACATCACCGATCCCCTGTTGGAGCGGGAGGACATACGCGAGGCGTTCTCTGTGGTTGGTCAGTTGACCACCATGATGACGCGGCAAAACACCGAGCGGCAGCTCAAGTTGCTGGATGATCAGGACATCCTGATGCGACCGGATCTGCAGGGCTTGTCCTCAGCAGATTTCTATGAGGCTCCGGCGCTGTTTGAGCTGGGCGCCAGCAGTGCTCGTGGTCACGCAGGGGAACTTCGTCATCTGAGCGTCAGTGATGATGAGTGGGATCGATTTCGCGGTCGCCTGAAGGCGCACTCCTTCAACCCGGGCGTTATCACCGATATTCGCATTGACGACCGTTCTCGCCTGGCGGGGGATTTCCTTCGTGAGCGCATACGCCAGCAGACGGGTGAGCCTCTGGATGTGGATGCACTGGAGGAGGATCTCAAGCGTATTTACGGTCTTGGCTACTATGAAACCGTTTCCTATTCGCTGGTGCCGACCGACGGCCCCGGCACGGACCTGGTTATTCGGGTTCGCGAGAAAAGCTGGGGACCGAACTACCTGTCCTTTGGCCTGAACTACGAAGACAATTTCGAGAACGATACCCGGTTTAATGTCGCCACGTCGTTGCGGATGACGGGGCTGAATGCCCTGGGCGGTGAGTGGACGACCGGGCTTCAGTTGGGCACCCAGCCCCGGGTTCGAACCGAATGGTTCCAGCCACTGGACTATGGTTTCGAAAGATTCCTCACGCTGGGCGCTGCCTATTCCCGTGAAAGCCTGAGTGCGTTCGATGGCGAAGGCGAGCGCATAACCGAAGTGGATATCACCAATCGCCAGGTGGATCTGGCCCTGGGTACCGAACTGGGTGTAAACGGAGAGGTGCGTCTTGAGTATGTGCGGGGCTACGCCACCGTCGACGAGCAGATCGGCGCACCGATGGCGCCCTCCGGCTCCATCCAGAGTGGCAGTCTCCGGCTCCAGCTTGTTCACGACTCCCTCGACGATACCTTCCTGCCGGAGTCCGGCGGGTTCGCCGGCATTCGTGGCCGGTTCGAGCGCCCAGGCCTTGGGTCCGACCGTCATTTTGATTCGGTCACCGTCATGGCCCTGGGCACCGCAAGCTGGAGACGGGCGAGTATCACCGGCCTGTTGTATGCCAACGCGGTCACCAAGGGCGTGGCCGGCATCGAGAATTCAGTACTGCTGGGCGGCTTTCACCGGCTATCGGCATACAGCCAGGGCGAAGTGGCGGGAGAGGATGCGGCTCTGGCAGGCGTCTTTGTCCGGCAGGAATTTGGCGGGCCGTTTGTGCCCTGGTTTGCCGGAGCCGGGTTCGAGACTGGTAACGCCTGGTCCTCGCTGGGGGAGGCCCGCTGGAACAACCTGTTGCGCTCTGGGAGCCTGTTTGCCGGCGTTGAAACCTTTCTGGGACCGGTGCAGATTGCCACGGCCTACAACAACCGGGATGACTGGAGTGCCTACCTCAACGTCGGCTTTTCGTTTACCCGGTTGTTTGAATGAGCCGCCCGTTGCTCAAGCCGTAGCCGATGCGCTGTGAATAGCGTCAAGCACCTGCTGACACTGTTGTTCCGCGTACCCGGCCAGAATGGCCGCAAGACGTTCCTCGTCCCGTTCCTTGATCGCACCGATCGATTCCCGCACATGGGCCAGGTTGTCTTCCAGCACCCGGTTGCCACCACGCTGGAACGCCACAAAGGCGCAACGTTTTGCCGATGGCCACAGATCCTCAATGGCGGAAATGATGAAATAGTTGTCGGCATAGGCCAGTGAGGCCTGAGTGTACTCTATGCCCAGCTCCAGAAACGCCAGCAGGTCGTTATTGTCATGGCAGCCTTTCATACGCTGGTAGAGGGATTCGAGTTTGTCCATGTCGGCTGCCTGCCACTGCCGCACCAGCTTGCGACCGGTATGGGTCAGGTACAGTTGCAGCACTTCGTACAGGCTGCGTACAAAATAGTCGTCCAGCGGCGTAACGAATGCGCCCTTGCGGGGCACGTTCTGTACCAGATGGCGTTTTTCAAGCAGCAGCAAGCCTTCGCGGATCGACCCGTGGCTTACGTCCATTTGCTTTGCCATGGCGCTTTCGTAGATGCGTTCGCCGGAGCGAAGCTGACCGAAAGCGATGAGGTTTTCGATGTGACGGGCGACCTGTTCGGTCAGGGTTTCGCGAGGCTTGAATGTGGTCATGGTCCTGCTTCGTTACAGCATGCTGGCTCAATGGTTCTGGAATACTCTCACATTCTTTGCGTATGGAAAATGGGCACACCAAAACGGGCCAGGCCCTGGTGGAGGGTTTCAGAGCAGGGGGCCAAGCAACCGTATGGTGCGGCACGTCAACCGGAAGGCCACAGAACGGTCCCGGTAATCCCGTTCCGTCATCAGTCGACTGGTGGTGAGATCCTGTTCCAGCAGATGTTCAATGCCGCTCACAAACTCAACGGCGGTACTGATGGCGGTTATCTCGAAGTTCAGTCGCATCGAGCGGTTGTCCAGGTTGGCGGTGCCGATGGCCGCGTAGCGGTCATCCACCAATACGACTTTCTGATGCATGAAGCCCGGCTGGTAGCGATAGATGCCAATGCCGGCGCGGCATGCCTGTACCAGGTATGAGTACGCAGCCAGTCGGATCAGCCGGCTGTCAGATTTCTCGGGGATAATGATTCGCACGTCCACACCCCGCAGGGCCGCCAGTTGCAGGGCGTTCATGATCTGAACGTCGGGCACGAAATACGGTGAGGCGATCCAGATCCGCGTACGGGCATTGTTAATGCAATTGAGGAAAAACAGCGTGCAGGTTTCGTAGGTATCCGCCGGGCCGGTGGGCAGAATCAGAACTTCCTGGTTGCCAGGCTTCGGTTGGGAAGGCGTCCAGTTGAGCGTCGGGAAGTCCTCACTGGCCCAGTTCCAGTCCTCGAGCCAGGCCAGTTGCAGCCCGGTCACCGCCGGGCCGGTAATGCGGCAGTGGCTGTCACGCCAGGGCTCCTCGTCCATGGCAGTGCCCAGATACTCGTCGCCGAGGTTGATGCCTCCGACAAATCCGACCTCACCATCACAGACCAGCAGTTTCCGATGATTGCGGAAGTTGACCTGCAGGCGCATGCGACGAAAATTGCCGTCTCCGAACGAGGCAACCTTTGCACCGGCGGCGGCCAGTTCCCGGAGGTACTTCCGCGGTAGCCAGACACTGCCAATGTCGTCATAGAGGAACCAGACCTGAACGCCCTGGGCCAGCTTGCGTTTCAGGATCGACTTGATGCGTTGGCCGACCTTGTCGGAGCGAACAATGTAGAACTCCAGGAGAATGTAGTGTCGGGCGTTTTCCATGGCATCGAACAGCGCCTCAAAGGTGGCTTCCCCATTCTTGAGGAGGTCGCATCGATTCCCGGTGGTAAACGGCTGTCGGCCCAGCTTGCAGAGGACCTGGAGTTCGTCCGGAACATGTTCATCGTTGCGTTTGCTGACCGCTGCCGTCTGCTGTTCGAAATGGTTGAGCAGTTCCGTCAGCGCGGCGTCGCCGGTGCGTCTGGCCCTGATATAGCCGCCGAACCGGTTGCGTCCGAACAACAGGAACATGGGAACGGCGACATAGGGCAGGCCGATCAGTGCCAGAATCCAGGCGATGGCTCCCTGTGCCACGCGGTAGGTCATCAGTATCCGATAGATGCAGGCAGCCGCGGCCAGGTAGATCAGGGCCAGTGCGAGGGGCAGCCAGGGCACGTCAGCGATACTCATTCCGGCGCGTCTCCATTGTCGATGTTAAGGTGGCGGGCGCGGTACTGGGCCGGTGCCATCCCGGTCCAGCGCTTGAACGCGCGGCTGAAGGCGCTGAGCTCGGAAAAACCCAGCAGGAAAGCGATTTCGCCCAATGCGTAGTGGTCCGACGCCACGTAGCGCATGGCTTTGTCCTTGCGGACTTCCTCCACCAGCTCGTGAAATCCAAGCCCTTCTTTCTTTAACCGTCGATATAGGGTTTGTCGGCTCATATGGCACTGTTTCGCCAGTGTGTCGGCGTCGATGCGATCGGTGGACATCTGGCGTGAAATCAGTCGCCGGATCTTGCGGCCGAAGGTACGCCTGCTTTGCAGCCGGGCCAGCACTGCGTTGACCTGCTTCAGCACGGCGGAATAAACGTAGGGGTTGCGATGGGGAATCGGATGGCTCAGGTGGTGGCTACTGAAGGCCAGGCGAGTTGCACCACAGCCAAAAAACACCGGGCCACCCAGTAATCGCTGGTATTCATCGGCATAGCCCGGTTTCGGGTGGGCGATCTCGGCCCACTCGGCAACGATGGATGGGTGGATGAAATGCCGGGTGCGGCATAGAGCCGCCGCCAGCGTCCGGTCCATATCCTGGCGACAGTAGTGCCCGGGGGTGTCCGCCTGCCAGGTCAGGATGGCCTGCTCGCCGGTTTGTTCAAAACTCAGGATCACCGATTCGTTAATCAACCGGTGCAGGCGAACATACTGGGTAACGGCCTCGCCGAGAGTGTCGCAATTGAAAAACACGTGGCCGACCAGGCCCATTCGGTCAGGATCGACCACCTGGCCGGCATGGAGGCCAACGGCAGGGTCTCCGGTGACCTTTTCAGCGTGTTCCCAGAGGCGGTAATGGCGCTCGGCCGGAATGCGCAGGTCCGGGTCTGCCAGCTCGTTTTTGTTGAACCCGGCGATCCGCTCAACGGTGGGGATGTCCAGCACGCCCTGGCGGTCCAGGTAATGAACCAGGGCCAGCGTGCTCGAGGCTGCAACCAGTGGCGATGTGGTGGCTTTTGCCTGGGGTGAGTTCACGGTCACCTATGATTGAGGGTTAACAGGAATTCATCGGTGCTGATACAAAATGTCAAACCTGTGGGACAGCCTGTCAACGGTTTATTGTCCTAACAACGATAGCATTAAGTCATCGAGGATTCTCACTCGCACATCTGGATTGGAGGTGTTTTCATGGAACTGGAAATTTTTGTGCCCCATAACGAGCTGGAGCGCTCCAATATTGCCGCTTTGGCTGAGTACCTGAACAGCATGTACTACTGCTAATCAGTTTCAGCAAACGTTTATGACCTGAGCCGGGGGAGACCCCGGCTTTTTTTTGCCTGAATTATCTGACCGGTTGTCGGGTAAGCCTGCGGCTTGCCCTTGTTCCAATAACATTCGATGGTAATGTAGTCGGCTTAACGATAGCAGCCCGTTCTCACACGAACCTGTCCGGCGACTCCAGGAGGTCATGACCATGAGTGTTGAACTCAATTACCGCATTACCGGCGAAGGCCCGCCATTGATCCTTCTCCATGGCCTGTTTGGCTCGCTGGAAAATCTGGGAGGCATCACCCGTCGCCTGCAGGACCAGTGGCAGATTCATGCTCTGGATCAGCGCAATCACGGCGCTTCCCCCCATACCGACACCATGGATTACCCGGCTATGGCCGACGATGTGTTGGCTTACATGGATGCTCAGGGGCTGGAAAAGGCGTCTATTCTGGGGCACTCCATGGGCGGAAAGACCGCGATGCAGGTGGCATTGCAAGCTCCGGGCCGGGTTGAGCGAATTATCGTGGCGGATATCGCACCGGTGACCTATAAACCCCGTCATGATGCGGTGCTGGAGGGGCTGACCTCAGTGGATCTGGGCTCTATCCGCACGCGACAGGATGCCGACAGGGTGCTGGCAGACCATGTAGAGGAGCTTGGTGTCAGGCAGTTCCTGCTGAAGAACCTGGTGCGGGTGGGGGATGACGAACAAGGCCAGCATCCCGGACCGTACCGCTGGCGGCTGAACCTGCCGGTGATAGAGCAATGTTATCCCCGCCTTGCGCAGGCACCGGAGGGGGGCGGGCCGTTTGAAGGTCCGGTATTGTTTATCAAGGGGGCCGATTCGGCCTATATCCAGGAGAAACACCGCGACGACATCCGTCAGCGCTTTCCCGCAGCGGATTTGCGAATCATCAACGGCACAGGGCACTGGTTGCACGCAGAGAAACCCGACAGCTTTGCGGCACTGTGTCGTCGTTTTCTCACGGATTAGCGCCTGGTAGCGGCGGGTACCTGCCAGTTTAGCCGCTGGCGGGTGTCTGATAAGGTTACGGAATCGTATCTGACAGGAACAGGCATCCTCTATGAAGTGGCTTCTGGGCGCATTGCTGATTGGTTTTTTGGTGCTGGGGGGCTTCCTGTTGTCGCCATCTCCCATTAATAGCCAGGCCTGGAACGCCCCTTCGCCGCAGCCATTGACCGGTAAGCTGGCGCCCAACGAACGCCTGAGACTGGCAGACCTGCTGGCCAGGGGAGAGGTGTACGGCCCTGAAGACACCACGGTGGATGACGACGGTATTCTCTACACTGGCACGCAGGATGGCTGGATCGTCCGGGTCAAACCGGATGGCCAGACGGAGAAGTGGCTGGAAACCGGAGGCCGGCCGTTGGGGATGGTGTTTGATCGCCACGGCAATCTCATCGTGGCGGATGCCTGGAAGGGGCTTCTCTCCATAGCGCCGGACAAGACCGTCACCGTACTGACCCGAGAGGCAGAAGGCTTGCCATTCCGTTTCACCGACGATGTGGATATTGCCCCGGACGGCCGCATCTACTTTACGGATGCCAGTTCGCGATTCCGTCAGCCTGAGTATCAGCTGGATTTGCTTGAGATGCGCCCTCACGGTCGCCTGCTTCGTTATGATCCGGCCACCGGTAAAACCGAGGTGTTGCTCAGCAACCTGCATTTTGCCAACGGCGTGGCGGTGTCGCCGGACGGCGAGTACCTGTTGGTGAATGAAACCTGGAAGTATCGAATCCTCAAGTACTGGATTGGTGGCCGCTATCCCGGACAGGCGGAAGTGTTCGCCGACAACCTGCCCGGGTTCCCCGACAACCTGGCGGTCGACCACGAGGGTCGCTACTGGGTTGCGTTTCCCACGCTCCGGAATGCCCAGGTGGATGCCCTGCATCGGCAGCCATGGCTGAAAGACCTGCTGGCCAAGCTGCCAGACTATTTCAAGCCGAAGCCCCAGGAATACGGGCTGGTAGTGGCCATGGACGCGGACGGCAGCGTGATTACCAGTCTTCACGACACCAAGGGTATCCATCTGCAGGAGATCACGTCGGTCAACCCCCATGACGGTCACCTCTACTTTGGTTCACTTCACAACGACCGCATCGGCCGGCTAGCCTTGTCGGCTATTCCGGGGTTGGGAGACAGCGACAATGAGTGAGTTTGATCCGGTGAACTGGGATCTTCCCGAACCATTCACCATGACCATCGACGTCCGGGACGCGGACACTGACAGGCTCGGGCACGCCAATAACGTGGTGTACGTGCGCTGGCTTGAAGATATCAGCTGGCAGCACATCGACAGCCTCGGCATGACCTGGGAGCTGCATGAAAAAACCGGCAAAGCCATGGCCATTACCCGTACTGAAATCGATTACCTGGCGTCCGCCAATGCCGGCGACCGGCTGGTGCTGGGCACCTGGCTGACCGGGTTTGATGGACGCTTTCGCTCGGCGCGGCAATTCCAACTGGTGCGTGAATCCGATGGCAAGACCCTGGTGCGCGCGGTATCCACCCATGCCTGTGTCAACATGAAGAGCCAGAGGCCCTCGCGGATGCCTGCGGAATACGCCGACATCCTCGGTGGAGCGATGGTGCCCGGTGGTCGCGGCTTTGATACCACACCTTGAGGATTCTGCTAGTCTGAACAAATGATCCTGTCCCCGAAGCTGTCTGGAGAGCCCCATGGAAAACACCGTTGATCCGAATTCTGGTCATGCCATGCGTCACGTGGTCTATGACCACTTTGGCGATACTGACGTACTGCGGATCGAAAGTTCCACCATTCCCGAACCGGGCGCCGAGGAAGTTTTGCTCAGGGTGGCGGGCGCGGGGTTGAACCCCATCGACTGGAAGACGCGGAAAGGCCTGGGATTTGCCGCCCGGCAGATTGAAAACCACCTGCCATGGACGCCCGGCTACGATGTTTCGGGCGAGGTGATTGCGGTTGGTGCTGACGTGACGACGTTGGCGCCAGGCGATCGGGTGATGGGCATGGTGGGCTTCCCGGCTGGCGGAGGAGGTTATTCCCAATACGCAGTGGCTCGCGCCGACGAGTTGGCCATTGTGCCCGAGGAACTGGACCTGATGACTGCCGGCGCTTTGCCGCTGGCCGCGTTGACCGCCTGGCAGGCATTGTTCGAAGTGGCGGAACTGGAGGCTGGTCAGAAAGTGCTGATTCACGCCGGTGCTGGCGGAGTCGGGCATTTCGCCGTGCAGTTTGCGCTTGAACGGGGCGCCCATGTGATCGCCACTGCTTCAGCCAGTAATCGCGATTTCCTGGCGGCTTTTGGCGTCCATGAGGTGATTGATTACCACACCACCGACGTTGTAGACGAGTGCTATGGTCTGGACGTGGTGCTGGATCTGGTCGGCGGCGAAGCGGGCAAGCGTTCCCTGCACACCCTGAGTGAGCACGGCGTACTGGTCACGATTCCCACCGTGACGGCAGATGAGATCATAACCGCGGCTGAGTCCCTTGGGTTGAGAGCCCATGGCATGACCGTCCGCCCCGATGTGTTTCATCTCGATGAGATCGCCGAACTGATCGAGGACGGCGAGGTGCGTGTCCATATCGACAAGGCCTTCCCGCTGGATCAGGTCGCTGATGCCCACCGCTTGCTGGAGGGTGGGCACGTTCGGGGTAAACTGGTCCTGGACTGCGGGGCCCGCTGATACGCTCAGGTTGGAGCGGGTTCCGGTGGCTGTTCCGGTGACTCCCCGGTATCCCGCTCCTTGCGTTCCTTCCTCGCCTGGGGTGGCACCAGGCTTACCAATGTCCAGTCTTTCTCGGGCTTGATGGCCTCCATGCTCTTGACCGGCGTGATGTGTTCGCGCGTGTTCACCACGAACAGCACCATGGCCTGACGGTCGTACTTGTCCAGGAAATCCTCGAACGTAAATTCGTCACTGAGCTGGGTGGTCTTCACCGTATACCCCTGGCTGGCCAAACTGGCCAGCTTGGCGTAGCTCACTCCGTCGAAGAGTCCTCTCGTAAGCTGTATTTTCTCGGCGGTCTGGTGCCGGGCCTTCTGGTCCTGATCCCCTTCGGCCAGGGTTAGCACTGAGTCTTTTCCGAACCAGTCCAGGAAGTGGTAGGTGGCCAGGGAATTCATGTGCTTGTAAGGGGAAATAACCAGCAGGTTGCCAATGCCGGTGAGATCCAGGTGGGTCGATGCATGCTCCGACACGGGGTTGCCGAAATACACCTGGAGGTTTTCCATGCGCGCCTGTTTGACGTTCTCCCAGTTGGTGTCCGCCAGGGTAACGGGGACCTCCAGCTTTTTCAGTGCCAGGCCGATTTTTCGGGCCACCGGGTTGGCACCGAGAATCAGGAAGCCGTATTCCGCCGGCTCGGCGACCTTCAGAAGCCTCGCCAGAGGTCTCGCGGTAAGACTCTGCAGGGTGACGGTGGCGATGATCAGCATGAATATCAGTGGCACCAGGGCTCCGGCGCTTTCGTAGCCCAGTTTCTGCAACTGAAACGCAAACAGGGCGGATACGGCAGCGGCTACAATGCCTCGGGGGGCGATCCAGCTCAGGAACAGTTTGTCGCGCCAGTTGAGACTGGTGCCAATGGCCGACAGGAAGATGCTTGCCGGGCGTGCAACCAGCATCAGCAACGCCAACACGGCCACCAGCCCCCAGCCCAGTTGAGCGATGGCTTCGAACTCCACCCGTGCTGCCAGGATAATGAAGAGAGCGGAAATCAGCAGCACGCTCAGGGATTCCTTGAACTCCAGGATGCTGTCGATGGGGACCTGCTTCATGTTGGCCATCCAGATGCCCATCACAGTGACCGTCAGCAGGCCGGACTCGTGGGCCATTTCATTCGACAGGGCATAGACCCCGAGCATGAACGTCAGGGTGCCGGCGTTGTGCAGGTATTGCGGCAGCAGGTGCTTGCGCAACGCAATGCCGTTCAGCCAGCCCGCTACAGCGCCAATCAGGAAACCCACTGCCAGGGTCTTGCCAAAAATATACAGCGAGTGGCTGAACACGTTGCCCTGGCCCCAGGACACAATGCCCTCGAAGACCAGCACCGCCAGCAGGGCGCCCACTGGGTCGATGATGATGCCCTCCCAGCGCAGAATGTTGGCCAGTTTTGCGTCCGGTCGCACAGATCGGAGCAGAGGGGCGATGACGGTAGGGCCGGTGACGATGGATATGGCGCCAAACAGGAGGGCTACCTCCCATGACACATCAAGGATCCAGCGGGCGGCCAGGGTGCCAATGATGCAGGTGACAATGGAGCCGACGGGAATCAGATTGCGAACCATCTTGCCATGGCCACGTATTTCGTCGTAGCGGAGCGTCAGGCTGCCTTCAAACAGGATAATGGCAACGGCCAGGGAGATGACCGGGAACAGCAGGTCTCCAAACACGATTTCGGGGTCCAGAAATCCCAGCAGCGGCCCTGCGGCAATGCCGCCGGCCAGCAGGAACAGGATGGCCGGCATGCGAACCCGCCAGGCGAGCCACTGGCAAAACAGGGAGAGCACACCGATACAGGCAAGGAGAAAGACAGTGCTGACGGTCATAATGGGGTCAGTTCCGTTGAAGTATGGGTTTAATTCTGTAGTCCTGCAGGAAAGTCTGCCGTCTTGTCGGAATTGGCCTTGCGCGCCAGGCGAGCCAGCAACCGCGCCGCCGCGAAGAAACCAAAACTGGCGGTGACGGGGCTGGCAGCACCAAACCCGGAGGCGCAATCCAGACGGACCGGGCCTTCGGTGGCAGGCTTCTGTAGGCAAACCTCACCGTCCCCTGCAGGATACGTGAGCTGTTCCAGGGAGTACACGGCTTCAATTCCGAAACGCCGTCTGGGATTGCGTGAGAACCCGTACTCCCGACGGAGTGTATTACGCACCTTGGCCAACAATGGATCCTGTGTGGTTTTGCTCAGGTCACTGACGCGGATCTGGGTCGGGTCCATCTGACCGCCGGCGCCGCCAGCACACACCAATGGAATCTTGCGACGCTGACAGTGTGCAATCAGCCCGGCCTTGGCTTTGACGCTGTCGATGGCATCGACCACCCCTGACATCTCCGGGGTAATCAGTTCATCGACGTTTTTCGTGTTCAGGAACCCGAAATGGACCCGAATGTCACCCTCCGGGTTGATCGACCGCAAACGGTCTGCCATGGCGTCCGTCTTGGTGCGCCCGTATTGCCCGCTAAGCGCGTGGAGCTGGCGATTGGTATTGGACACGCAGATATCGTCCATGTCGATCAACGTCAAGGTGCCGACGCCGGAGCGGGCAAGGGCTTCAGCCGCCCAGGAGCCCACGCCACCCAATCCAACGATGGCAATGTGAGCGTGACGGAAGTGCTCCAGTGCCCGGCGGCCATAGAGTCGTTCGATACCGCCGAAGCGGAAATGGAAGTCGTCACCCGTCATGCTGCATCTCCGGAGAAAAGTCACGATTGTAACCCAGCCCTGCCGGCTGTCTCTAATCAGTCGTCGGATATCGTATTCATGGGGTGAAGTGAGCAGGCATAAAAAAGGCCACGCAAGAGCGTGGCCTGTAAGCAAGTGCCCAACCCGACGGGGGGTGGGCCGGACTAGTTCAGAGACACTAATCAACGTAATCAGTATCGTTTATCAACGTGTCGTCCGGAAGGTCACAAACTGACAAAGGCCGGTCATTTTCGGCCAAGGCTTCGGCCAGGCCGGTACAGTTTCCGGTCCATCCGCCTCAGCGTATAAAGGGGTTCAATAAGCGAGTGAACGTGCCGGTTAATTTAACCGGTGCGCTGAGCACCGACAGGGTGATGCAGTCTTCGCAGCCAACCGCCACAGGTTTGTGCTCGTCTTCCTGATTGAGTACCACGAAGTCCCACTGGTTGAACACACCTTTCTGGTCTGAGAATGCACCCTGAAGAACTATCGTGGTTTCACTCCCTCTGTGGGTATGCGCGGGTGCCTTCCCACCGGCGGCCAGTTTCTGAAGCACCACCTGCTCGCTCTGGCCGGGAAACCGTTCGCTGATATCCAGCACACTGACATCGCCGAGCTGACGTTTCCAGGGCAGCGAGTTGAGATCGTCGCCCAACAACTTTTGAAGAGGGCTCATGCGCTTGGCTTGTGTACTGATGTAGGTCTCCGTCATGTCAGGCTCGCTGTCTATGCGTGACAGGATAGCGTCAAACATGTCCGATGAAACACCGACCTGGGGCTGACTTTCCATCATGACGGCCCCCAGGCTGTCGAGCGTATCCACACGGCTGCGACAATGGGGGCACTGGTCCAGATGGAGACGAATGCACAGTGCGTGGGGCTCACTGAGGTTGCCCGCACTGAATTCCATCAGGGTAAGTGTGTCTGGATGGTGCCGTGTCATACGTTCTGGTCCTGCAAAATCACTTTCAGTTTGTTCAGCGCCAGGCGTACCCGGCTTTTTACGGTACCTAGCGGTATGTTGAGCTCGTCCGCCACCATCTGGTGTGACTTGCTTTCCATGTAGACCTTGGCGATTACTGTAATCTGTTCTTCCGGCAGGTGGCTGAGGGACTCTCGCACGCGACGTTCAGACATCAGGCGGTGCAGCGACGTAACCGGCTCGTCTTCGTTTTCGCCGGGAATTTGCCACAGATCTTCCGTTTCAACCGGCATCTCCGCACTCGTGCGCTTCATCTTGCGCAGCATATCAATGCGTTGGTTACGGGCGATGGTGAAAATCCAGGTCGACGCGGCTGCCTTCCTCCAGTCGTACAAGCAGGAGCGCCGCCAGATCGATACGAAAACCTCCTGTACCAGCTCCTCGGCGTGACTCGCCATGCCATTGGCCATGGCGTAATACTTGATCTGGGGACCAAAGTGCTCGAACAAAGCGTGGTAGGCCTGCCGATCCTGGTTCTTTCCCACTTTCTCCAGCAATTGGCTCCAGGGGTCCTTGCGGCCCTCGGCTCGTGCTGGCTTCTGATCCAGTGTGGACACCGGACGCTCCTTGACAGTCGCATGATTTGGCATTGTTGTGTTCATCATTCTATGCACTCGCCCCGGGTTTGTCAGTCACGATATTTACGGGGGCGATGGACAGACGGATCTGTTGGGCGGTATTTTTTCCCCACTTGTACTGGCTGGCTTCTCCGCCGCTCGGTGTCGTCTGCAGGGAGATTGCCGACCGCTATCATCACGGCTAATCTTTTGCAGGTATTTATTCAGGAACGCTTGGCCAACATGAATGCTCCCGGAAAGACCGGCAATCTGCCCGTTATTCGCGCCCACTACGCCGATATCCTTTGCCAGTTGGCGGAAGAGAAGGGTGCTGCGCGTCCCGAGTTGCTGCGCTCGGCCGATATTCGTCCGGCCATGTTGGGGCACCCCGACAACTTCATCACCGTGGAGCAGTTCAGTAGTCTTTGTCGCTCGGCATTGGCATTGAGTCACGATCCGGCCCTGGGGCTGGAATATGGCAAGCGCCTGAAGTTCACTACCCATGGTTCCCTGTCACAGGCCGCCATCAGCTGTGACAACATTGGCCAGGCTCTTACGGTGCTGATCAAGTATTTCCGTATCCGGTTCGTGTATATGAATCTGAGTTTCTTTACCGAGGGCAGCGACGCTGTGCTGCAACTCGATATCGTGCACGCCCTGGATGATCTGCATCGGTTCAACGCAGAAGTAGTGCTGGCCTCGCTTATGGATGTGAACCTGCTCCTGTTCGGACGCCGCCTGCTTGATGGTGGAAGTTGTCGACTGAATTATCCGCCACCGGAGTATGCCCAGGCCTATGAATCCCTGTTCGGCAATCGTATCCGGTTTGACGCCGGCGCCAATCAGCTCCGTTTTCGCAAGGAGTTTCTGGAACTGCCAATTTCCCTGTCCAATCCTGTGGCGCGTCGGGTAGCGGAAGCGCAATGCCAGGAGGAAATGCGATCGCTGGAGGCGACCACATCGATTCCCGAGCGTGTGGGGCGGTTGCTGGAATCGGTACGGGATGGCCGGCTTCCGGGTATTGATTCCGTGGCGGCGCAACTGGGTGTGTCACCCAGGACGCTGCGACGTCAGCTCAGTGCCGAAGGCCTGAAGTTTCAGGGCATCCTTGATGACATCCGCCACCGGCGCTCCCTGGAGCTGCTTCGGCGCACCGACCTCGGGATCGATGACATTGCCTATCGCCTGGGGTATAGCGACCCGTCGAATTTCGGCCGTGCCTTCCGCAAGTGGGAGGGTCTGTCACCCTCAGCCTGGCGCGCAAGCAGGGTCTGATCCGGGTTACTCTTCCAGGTAGGTATAGCCGCCCAGGCCATTCTCCAGTTCTTCCAGCAGGCTCGTCTGTATGTCTTCCGGCAATCCGCTGGCGGCAAATTTCTGCTGATAGGCCCGAAGCAGGGCAGTGGGTTCGAAGTTCACATACTGCAGCACCTTGGCCACGGTATCGCCATGGATTGGCTCACTGACAGTATGGCCGCCGCCGGGATTGCGTCGCACATCCACCGAATGAGTGTCGCCGAACAGGTTGTGCATGTCACCGAGGATCTCTTGATAGGCACCGGTCATGAAAAAGCCCATCAGCATGGGTTCTTCCGGCGCCTCTTCAGGCAGCGGGAAGGTGGTTTCGATGCCCTGGCCGTCCACGTACCGGTCAATTCGCCCGTCGGAGTCACAGGTAATATCCTGGATGACCGCACGACGGGTGAGGGGGCGATTCAGTCCGTTCACAGGCATGATCGGGAAGATCTGATCAATACCCCACACGTCCGGCAGTGACTGGAACAACGAAAAATTCACGAAGAGCTTCTCCGCCAGTTTTTCATTGAGCTCGTCAATGATCTCCCGGTGCGCGCGATTCGCGGAGTTCAGCTGTTTTCTCAGAGCCCGGCAGCAGGTGGTGTAGAGCGTTTCCGCCCGTGCGCGGTCCGCCAGTGACAACAGGCCGTGGGCAAACTGGGTGTGGACATCCGCCATGGCGTGGAGCACGTCGTGGTAGATCTCAGCCAGGGAACGGCGCGATGCCTCATCCCGCAGGCTCTCCAGGTCGCGCCACAAATCCTGCAGCGGTGCCGGGGAATCACTGACCGGTTGTTCAGGCGGACGCTTGTCGGGTATCTCCCGGTCAATCACATTGGTCACAAGTACCGAGTGGTGAGCCGTCAGCGCACGGCCGGATTCACTGATCAGGTTGGGATGGGGGATGCCCGCCCGATCGCACTCCGATTGCAGGATATGAATCACGTTGTAAGCGTATTCGTGTACGCTGTAATTCATCGAACAGCTGCTGCGTGAGCGGGTGCCCTCGTAGTCCACGCCGAGCCCACCGCCAATATCGACCGTGCCTACCGGTGCCCCCATGTGGCGCAATTCACTGTAGAAACGGGCACACTCCCGCAGTCCGGTCTGGATGTCACGGATGTTGGCAATCTGCGACCCCAGGTGAAAATGCAGCAACTGAAGGGATTCCAGGGCCCCGGCACGGCGCAGGGTCTCAACCACATCCAGCACCTGGCTGGCGGACAGGCCGAATTTCGACTTCTCACCGCCGGTGTTCTGCCAGTTGCCTTTGCCGATGGTGGCCAGCCGTGCGCGCACACCAATCAGCGGAGTCACTCCCAGACGGCGCGCTTCCTCGAGGATGAGCGGCAACTCGGACTGTTTTTCAACCACAATGAACACCCGGTGCCCCAGTTTCTGCCCGATCAGCGCCAGCCGGATATATTCGCGGTCCTTGTAGCCATTGCAGACAATCACCGACTCCTGCTGGCGCGACAGTGCCAGAACCGCCATTAACTCCGGCTTGCTGCCGGCTTCGAGGCCAATCTGGTTGTCGCTGGCGGCCGGTTCGGCGCAGAGCAGTTCCTCAACCACCCGGCGCTGCTGGTTGACCTTGATCGGGTAGACGGCGGTGTAGCCTCCCTGGTAGCCGTGTTCGCGAGCGACCTTGTTAAACGCGCCACACAGTTTGTTGACCCGATCATGGAGAATATCGGTAAAACGGATTAACACCGGAAGCTGAACCCCCTCACTGACCAGGGAGCGGGTAAGGTCGGGCAGGTTGATGTCCTCGCCGCTGTGCCCCCGGTCGGGTCTTATCAGTACCTCGCCACGGGCATTTACATCGATATAGCCATCGCTCCAGTGGGCGATGTTGTACACCTTGTGGGCGGCGCTGAGGGTTGGTTCACTCATGGGGCTTTCCTGTGCTGAGTCCGCAGCCGGCAACGGGCCGGCTTATGGCGCTCATTGTATGGATTCCACCGCCCCGCTAAAAGAACAACACCCGAAAAACACGGCCCGGGGGTAATGATAGTCCTTTAGGTGTGCTGGTTACGCACCTACAATAGCCTCAATACGAACAGGCTCAACGCGCACATCCGGAGACACGACATGACTGCACTGAACGATGGCTGGTTTACCGAAGTATTCCAGGATCAGGGAACCGCCTTTTCCCTGCAGGTAAAGAAAAAGCTGCACGAAGAACAAACCGAGTTCCAGAAACTGGAAATCTGGGAAACCGAAACCTTCGGCAACCTGATGGTGCTCGATGGCTGCGTGATGCTTACCACCAGAGACAACTTCCTCTATCATGAAATGATGACTCATCCGGCCCTGTTTACCCATAAAGACCCGAAGAAAGTGGTCATTGTTGGCGGTGGTGATTGTGGAACCCTGAAAGAAGTCCTCAAGCACCCCGGTGTGGAAGAGGCCTGGCAGGTGGAAATCGACGAACGCGTCACTCGCCTCTCGGAACAGTACTTCCCCGAGCTATGCGAATCCAACACTGATCCACGCGCCAATTTCTTCTTTGGCGATGGTATCCAATGGATACGTGATGCGGTGCCCGGAAGTCTCGACGTCATTATCATCGACAGCACCGATCCGGTCGGTCCCGCCGAAGGTCTGTTCGCCCTGGACTTCTATCGCGACTGCATGATCGCCCTGCGCGACGGTGGCATCATCGTCCAGCAAAGCGAATCGCCGCTGCTGCACACCAACACCATCATCAAAACCATTCACGACGACATGAAAAAGGCCGGTTTCGACCACGTTCGCACCCTGCCGTTCCCGCAACCGGTGTATCCCACCGGCTGGTGGAGCTGCACTATGGCGGGTAAGGAAAAGCCGGTGGTGTACTTCCGTGAGGAAGACGCGGATCAGCGGCCGTTTGTGACCCGCTATTACAACGCCGACATCCACCGTGGGGCATTGGCGATGCCGCAGTTCATGGTGGATGCACTGGAAGATGAGGTGATGTCGAGCGAGCGGTAAAGTGGAAAAAAAGAGGGGCGCCCGTGGGCGCCCCTCTTTCGATCCAGTGTCAGCCCATATTACTTGCTGCTGACAAACTCCGGATAGGCTTCCATGCCACACTCGGACAGATCCACACCTTCGTACTCTTCCTCTTCGGTCACCCGAATACCCATGATTGCCTTGAGGGCGCCCCAGACAATCAGGCTGGTCACGAAGACCCAGACGAAGATGGTCAGCATACCAACCAGCTGACCCATGAAGGTCGCGTCCGCGTCGGACAGCAGTACCGCGAAGATACCCCAGATACCAACCACACCGTGTACGGAGATGGCACCGACCGGGTCATCAATACGCATCTTGTCGAGTGTCACGATTGAGAACACCACGATAATGCCGCCGATGGCGCCGATAATGGTCGCCAGCAGAGGCGAAGGATCGGCGGGTTCAGCGGTAATCGCAACCAGGCCAGCCAATGCACCGTTCAGGGCCATGGTCAGGTCAGCCTTGCCGAACATGATGCGGGCTACAATCAGAGCACCGATCAGGCCGCCGGCAGCGGCCGCGTTGGTGTTCAGGAACACGTTGGCCACTTCGTTGGCAACACCGATGCCGCCCAGTTTGAGGGTAGAACCGCCGTTGAAGCCGAACCAGCCCATCCACAGGATGAAGGTGCCCAGAGTCGCCAGCGGCAGGTTGGCACCAGGGAAGGCCTTGATCTGGCCATCCGCGCCGTACTTGCCTTTACGGGCGCCCAGCAGCAGGACACCGGCCAGAGCCGCAGCGGCACCCGCCATGTGTACGATGCCAGAACCTGCGTAGTCGCTGTAGCTCAGCTCATAGATACCGAATACGGCATCGCCGTTCCAGGTCCAGGAGCCCTGCATCGGGTAGATGAAGCCACACATGACAACGGCGAAAGCCAGGAAGGCCCAGAGCTTCATGCGCTCGGCCACGGCACCGGAAACGATGGACATGGCGGTTGCAACGAAGACAACCTGGAAGAAGAAATCAGAAGCCCCGGCGTATTCACCCATCTCACCAAAACCGGCTTCGTTGGAAGCAGCAAGGACTCCGGCAATCGCCGCATCGTCCATTTGAGCGACCGTGGTAACGCCGCTAAGGAAGAGACCGCCACCGTACATGATGTCGTAGCCGCAGATGAGGTACATCGTGCAGGCAATGGCAAACAGGGAGACGTTCTTGGTCAGGATTTCAGTGGTGTTCTTGGCACGTACCAGGCCTGCTTCAAGCATTGAGAAGCCTGCGGCCATCCACATGACCAGGGCACCACAAATAAGGAAGTAGAAGGTATCCAGCGCATACTGGAGTTCAAAAATATGATTGAGATTGCTTTCCATGTGAAGCCCTCCGCACGAGGCTTTTCAAGTTATAAATTTTTTGCGTTGGCTGTCTGGTTGATCAGGCTTTGATCAAACCGCTTCTTCGCCGGTTTCCCCGGTTCGGATCCGGATCGCCTGTTCCAGTTCGGTCACGAAAATTTTGCCGTCACCGATCTTTCCGGTGTTGGCTGCCTTGGTGATGGATTCGATGACCTGATCCAGCAGGTTGTCGCCGATAGCAACTTCAACCTTGACCTTGGGCAGGAAGTCCACCACGTATTCTGCGCCTCGGTAGAGTTCGGTATGACCCTTCTGGCGACCGAAGCCTTTGACTTCAGTGACCGTTACGCCTTGTACGCCAATCTCGGATAGTGCCTCACGGACATCATCCAACTTGAAAGGCTTGATGATCGCTGTCACAAGTTTCATTGCTTTCTCCTTGGTAAAGCCGTCTCAACATCTGGAACTCTTCGGCCCGTTGTTGAGGTCGGGATGCTGCCACCTCGCACACCAATTGTGCGGATTGCGTACAAGGCTTTTAGCATCGGGTGTGCCAACGCAAAAAATAATATAACTATCAGACAGTTGGCTGTCTGTTGATCCAGAATGGATCGTCAGGGCGCACCATTTCGGGGCTTGTCTGTCTTGGGCGAACCATAATGATGCACGAACTCGGTGCAAGCATTAGGGGTGCCTGAGCCACATTATACTGTCGACGGCCACAGTATGGCAGGGGAGGCATTAGTGTTACACTCCGAACCGTCGTTCAGGCACGACGAAAAGCCCGCCGAGGACGAGGTATAGTCCAGCGCAGCGATTTTGACCGGTGATTTTTGAGAGGTGACTCGTGAAAGGTCCACAGGATTTCTTTTCCCAGCTTCAGGGACAGTTCGGCCAGTTCGTTCCCGATATGGCCCGTGCCGCCCGTGAGGACTTTGAAGCTCAGGCCCGCGCCACAGTGATGACGGTTCTGTCGCGCCTTGAGTTGGTCACCCGAGAAGAATTCGATGCCCAGCAAGCTGTACTGATGAAAACCCGCGAAAAGGTCGAAGCGCTGGAAAAGCGCGTGGCTGACCTGGAAAAGCAGTTCCCGAGTAGCTGACAGGCAGGACGCCCGTCAGGCGGCCAAGCCGCTATTCCCTATAACCATGGAAGGTTGTCATGTTTGCCGTTGTCCATACCCGCGCCAGTATTGGCGTTTCAGCACCCTCCGTTACCGTTGAAGTCCACCTGTCAGGCGGCCTGCCGGCGCTGTCCATCGTCGGGCTCCCCGAAACGGGGGTTCGTGAAAGCCGGGAGCGTGTTCGCAGTGCGCTGATGAACGCCGGCTTTGAATTCCCCGCCCGCCGAATCACCATCAATCTGGCTCCTGCGGACCTGCCCAAGGAGGGCGGCCGCTTCGATCTCCCCATTGCCCTGGGCATTCTTGCCGCTTCCGGACAGATTCCGGCGGAAAGCCTCGCACAGTATGAATGCGTGGGAGAGCTTTCCCTGGATGGTGCGCTGAGACCGTTGAAAGGTGTGCTCCCGGCGATACTGGCAGCCCGCAACGAGGGGCGTCGGTTGCTGATCCCCCAGGCCAATGCCGCGGAAGCCGCACTGGCCAGCCAGGACGATGTGTTGCCAGCCGGCCATTTACTGACGGTCTGCGAACACCTGTGTGATCGGGCAAGGATTTCCCCGGTACCGCCAGCGGTGCCGGACACGGGCGTGAACGCCGGTCCGGACCTTGCGGACGTGCATGGTCAGAGCGTGCCGCGGCGGGCGTTGGAAATCGCCGCCGCCGGCGGGCATAACCTGCTGATGTTTGGTCCACCGGGCACTGGTAAAAGCATGCTCGCCAGCCGTCTGCCGGGTATTTTGCCGCCGCTAACCACCGAATCTGCGCTTGAGGTAGCAAGCATCCACTCCGTGGCCGGTCATCCCGTACGGGACGGAGAGTGGTGCCGGCCGCCGTACCGCGCGCCCCATCATACTGCCTCGTCGGTTGCCATGGTGGGTGGCGGTAGCAGTCCGCGCCCCGGAGAAATCTCCCTGGCGCACCGCGGTGTGTTGTTTCTCGACGAACTGCCAGAGTTCGAGCGCCGGGTGCTGGAAGTGCTGCGGGAACCCATGGAGTCCGGCGAGATTGCCATCAGTCGCGCAGCAAGGCAGGTGACTTTCCCGGCCTGTTTCCAGGTCGTGGCGGCCATGAACCCGTGCCCGTGTGGCTATCTGGGGCATCCGACGATTGAGTGCCAGTGTACGCCCCCGCAGGTGCTCCGTTATCGGGCAAAGATATCAGGGCCACTGCTGGACCGGTTCGATTTGCATGTGGAAGTGCCGGTTCAGAGCGGGGAAGTGCTGATGAAGCGTGACGGTGGGGGTGAGTCCAGCACGGTTGTGCGGGATCGGGTGTATCAGGCCCGCGAGCGGCAAATGCAGCGAGGATCCGGAAACGCCGCGTTAAGTGGCGGTGAGCTGCAGACGCACTGCCGCGTGGATGCAGCAGGCGAGGCCATGTTATCCGCCGCCATGGAGCGGCTGGGGCTCTCTGCCAGGGCATTGCATCGCATCCTGCGGGTGGCACGGACCCTGGCGGACCTGGACGGCCTCGACCACATTGGCAATGGCCATCTGGTTGAGGCGTTGGGTTACCGCAAGCTGGACCGGCAGCAGACCCGGAATGCGCAGGTTTCGGTATAGTCCGCTGGGCGGCCTCTGGTAAACTGTCGCCATAACCCATTGAAGGAAAACCGCACAGGGCGGTTGAGGACGTCAGATGACCGATCACAACGATGTTTCCGGCGATTCACCCGTGACGACCCGCCGTGGCGTACGCAGTTTCGTGCTGCGCCAGGGGCGGATGACCGAAGGCCAGAAAAAGGCCTACGACCGCAGTTGGCCCAAATACGGCCTGACCCGTGAACAGGGCATGATTGACCCACGCCAGATCTTTGGACGGGACAACATGCTTAACCTGGAGATCGGGTTTGGTATGGGCAAGTCCCTGGCAGACATGGCGGAAGCGGCACCGGAGCAGGACTTCATCGGCGTGGAAGTGCACCTGCCCGGGGTTGGTGCACTGCTGAAAGAGATTGAAGACCGGGGGCTGGAGAATGTTCGTGTCTACGCCATTGATGCCAACGATGTGATCGACCGGTGCCTGCCCGATGCAGCGCTGGACCGGGTGATGGTGTTTTTCCCGGACCCGTGGCACAAGAAGCGCCACCACAAACGCCGGCTGATCCAGCACGAATTCGTCCAGCGCCTGCGCCATAAACTGCGCGTGGGCGGGATCCTGCACCTGGCCACCGATTGGGAAAACTACGCGGAACACATGATGGAGATCATGGGAGAATCCGAGGGTTTTGCGAACTCACAGGACATCGGCGAATATTCGCCGCGCCCGGAAGACCGCCCGATCACCAAGTTTGAGAAACGGGGCGAGACGTTGGGGCACGGCGTCTGGGATCTGGTGTTTTACCGCACCAACTAGGCTGTCGGTACGCTGACGGAAGTTGCTACTCGTGGGCCAGCGGATGGCGCCGGGCGGCACGAATGATCACCAATCCGGCGCAGCCCAGCATCAGGCCGGTGAATTTCACCAATGCGCAGAGCGTGGCGGACAGGCTGACCATATCCGTGGGCGGGTCCATGTTATTGAGTAGCAAGATGTTTTCCGTTAGATCGCCGGCCCCCGCGGTCACAAACAGGGCCTTCACCCAGCGTGCCACGTTACGTTCCCGAACGCCCGGCCGGTCCCGCATCAGGTGATTGGTCAGGAAAATCAGCGTGGCCAGGTAAGCGGGTACAAACAGGAAGTCCAGCCAAAGGGATATCTGTGCCCATAGCATGCCGTCCTGTCGCCAGCTGCGCAGTATGGCCATGGACTGGTCCGCCGTGGCGGCCATCTGAAGGCTGACGATGCCCTGGGGAGCCGAACCGGTCTGCAGGGGCTGATTGACCACAACCAGGACCAGCAACAGGACGGCGGTGGCCGCCAGGCTCAGGTTGAGCCGTTTGGGCAACAGGGTCATAAGGCGCGGCAGTGACATCAGAGGAAGCGCTCCAGCAGACTGTTCAGATAACGCTGTCCGAGTTCCGTGGTCTGTATCCGTCCCGGTTCCAGCATGTTTTCTTTTCTTAGCGCCTCAAGTTTTACCGCAACTCTGCTCAACGGTAAACCTGTACGCTCTGTGAACAGGTTTTCCGACACACCGGACGTCAGCCTCAAGGCATTCATCAGAAACTCCAGTGGCCTTTCTTCCAGTTCGACCATTTGGCTGCCCGCGGTGCGGCTGCCGATGCGGTTCATGTAGGCTTCGGGTTGCCGGGTTTTCCAGAAACGCCGGATATCGCCGTTGCGGAAGGTAACCTTGCCATGGGCACCAGCACCCAGCGCCAGATAATCCCCGAACATCCAGTAATTCAGGTTGTGGCGGGACGCCGTTCCAGGCCTGCTCCAGGCTGATACCTCGTAGTCCGTAAACCCCTGCTGATGCAGGTAGTCGGCACCCTGGCAATAGATTTCCCAGAGGTGGTCGTCGTCGGGCAGTTGGGGCGGGCGGCTGTAGAACTCGGTGTTGGGCTCCAGGGTCAGCTGGTACCAGGACAGGTGCGGGGGTTGCCACGACATGGCCGCCCGCAGGTCATCCAGGGCGTCTGCCGGTGTCTGGCCCGGCAAGCCATGCATCAGGTCCAGGTTGAAGTTGTCAAAGCCGGCATTGCGGGCCGCCTCGATAGCCCTGTGGGCCGCCTTGTCATCGTGGATGCGCCCCAGTGCCTTCAATCGCAGGGGGTTGAAACTCTGGATGCCCAGTGAAAGCCGGTTTATGCCGGCGCCACGGAAGCCGTTAAAGCGAGTCTGTTCTACTGTGCCCGGGTTGGCCTCCAGTGTAATCTCGGCATCGTCAGTAAACGACAGGTGAGTGCGCAGCCGGTCGAACAGTATGTTGTAGAAGTCCGGCGACATTAACGAAGGCGTGCCGCCGCCGATGAAGACGGTTTCGATCGGGCGCCCCTGAATTAATGCGAGGTCACCGGCAAGGTCCTCCATGATTGCATCAAGATAGTCGTTCTCGGGAATGTCGCCGGTCAGTGCGTGGGAGTTGAAGTCGCAGTAAGGGCACTTTTTCACGCACCAGGGTACGTGAATATACAGGCTTAGCGGGGGCAGGGTGCTCACCGCTGTGTCGTGCGTCGGGGTCATGGTCACCCCGGCTCTTTCCCCAACTGGTCCAGAAGCAGCGCCAGTGCCCGCCCGCGGTGGCTGATACGGCCTTTTTCAGCGCGGGGCAGTTCAGCGGCACTGGTGCCGGTTTCCGGTACCAGGAACACCGGGTCGTACCCGAAACCACCCTCACCCCGGGGCTCTGGCAGGATGCTTCCTGGCCAGCGGCCATGACAGATCACCGGTGTGGGGTCATCGGCATGGCGCAGGTAGACCAGTACGCAGTGGAACTGGGCCGTGCGTTGGCCCTCGGGAACGTCTTTCAGCGCGTCGAGCAGTGCCCGGACGTTGTCTGCGTCGCTGGCTGTGTCACCGGCGTAACGGGCCGATCGGACGCCGGGTGCCCCGCCAAGGGCATCCACCGCCAGGCCAGAGTCATCCGCAAGGGCCGGCAACCCGGTGATCCGGGCGGCATGGCGTGCCTTGAGGATGGCGTTCTCCACGAAGGTGACCGCTGGCTCCTCCGCCTCGCCAACCCCCAATTCACCCTGGGCTACGGGCGTCAGCCCGAGTGGGCCGAGCAAGTCTGTGAGTTCGGCGATCTTGCCCTTGTTGTTGCTGGCAATGACCAGTCTGTTGGTGGCGTTAGTCATCAGTCGTTAAACAGCGTGTGGGTGAAACGGATGGGCAGATCCTGTCTGGCACCCGTGGGACGGGTGGTGATCTGGAAGGTCATCAACTCGGCGTTGCTGTATTGGTATTCGGCGATGAAATAGACAGCGTTGCCTTCCTGGATGCGTCGAAACGCCAGGAACCGGGCCTGCTGGATATCGTTCATGACCTTGCCTTCCACCTGGCCTGATACCGGCTCCAGGCCGCCATCCTCGGTTTCCCTCATGATGGATATGTTGACGATACCGATGCCGCGGCTGCGATTAAGGTTGTTCTCGCGGGCAATTTCCGGGGCCAGGAAGGTGCTTGGGAAAACGCTCCAGTGTACTTCGAATTCACCAAAATCCTTTGAGTCGGCATGGCTCTGGCTGGCGAACAGAATCAGGCACGCCAGCGACAGTATCGCCTGCCAGTGATTGCGACTATGTATGGTCATGATTCCTCCCGGGTTATCCGGTAAATGGCGATCTGCCCCAACATATTGGGCCAAAGGCGGCTGAGCCAACGATCCTGGTGTTCACCGTCAACCACCGTGCGGTTCAGTATCCGGACGTCCTTGCGGAAGCAGAGGGCTTCAAAATCCTTGAAGGTGCACAGGTGGATGTTAGGGGTGTTGTACCATTTGTACGGTAGCGTTTCGGATTCAGGCATACGACCCCGGCGCATCAGGTACCAGCGCAATCGCCAGTAAGCGAAGTTGGGGAAGGTTACGATGCCCTCGCGGCCCACGCGAAGCATCTCGTCGAGGACCATGTCCGGGCGCCGGACCGCCTGCAAGGCTTGTGTCATCAGCACGGTGTCGAAGGAGTGATCTTCGAAGTTCCCCAGGCCCTGGGTGTCCAGGTTCTGCTCAATGACGGACACCCCGCGACCCATGCAGGTGGTGATATGGTCCGGATTGATTTCCAAGCCAAACCCTGTTGCTCTTTTTTCCCGCTGCAGGTAGTCCAGCAGGGTGCCGTCGCCGCAGCCCAGATCCAGTACATGGCTGCCGGCGCTGATCCATTGCTCGATGATTTTCAGGTCTGTTCTCATGCGCCTACCTCCCGTGCGACCCGGTCCATGTAGGAATGGAAGATGGCGGTGTAACGTGGTGTGGGAATCAGGAAGGCGTCATGCCCCCAGGGTGCGTCGATTTCGGCATAGCTGACCTTGCAGCGGGCCGCGATCATGGCATTTACTAACTCCTCGGACCGCGCCGGGGTAAACCGCCAGTCGGTGCTGAACGACACGACGAGGAATTCGCAGCGCGCACGGAGCAGCGCCTTTGCCAGGTCATTGTCGTGCTCGTAGGCGGGGTCAAAGTAATCCAGAGCCTTGGTCATCAGCAGGTAGGTATTGGCGTCGAATGACTCCGAGAAGCGCTCACCCTGGTAACGCAGGTAACTCTCCACCTGGAACTCTGCGTCATAGCCGAACTTGTAGGCCTGGTCGCGCAGTTCGCGGCCAAATTTCTCGCCCATGGAGGCGTCGGACAGATAGGTAATGTGGCCCACCATGCGTGCCAGCATCAGCCCCCGGCGCGGCAATGTGTCGTGCTCATAGTAGCGGCCGTCGTGGAACTCACGGTCGGACGTGATCGCCTGTCGCGCCACTTCATTGAAGGCGATGTTCTGGGCACTCAGGCGTGGTGTGGAAGCAATGGTCACGGCATGCCGCAAACGGTCCGGGTAGTCCAGGCTCCACTGAAGCGCCTGCATCCCGCCGAGGGAGCCTCCCACTACGGCGGCCCAACATTCAATGCCGAGCCGGTCGGCCAGTAACGCCTGGCTGTGGACCCAGTCGCGTACCGTGATCACCGGGAAATCAGGGCCGTAGGGCTGGCCGGTTTTCGGATTGACGCTGCCGGGTCCGGTGCTGCCATGGCAGCCACCCAGATTGTTCAGGCTGACAACGAAAAACCGGTTGGTATCGATGGGCTTGCCGGGGCCAATGCAGCTGTCCCACCATCCCGGCTTGCGGTCTTCCTTGCTGTGATAACCGGCGGCATGGTGGTGGCCGCTGAGGGCGTGACAGATCAATACCGCGTTGGTGGCATCCTCATTCAGCTTGCCGTAAGTCTCAATCACCAGATCGTAACTCTCCAGCGTCTGACCGCAGGCGAGAGTGATCGGTGTATCGAAGTGCAGTGTCTGTGGGGTGACTATCCCGACAGAATCCGTTGGCAAGGGATCGGGCATTGGCGCGACAGGTTCCTGATTCAGTCCGTATTATCTGGAAGACGTTTCAGGCAATGGCCGGGCGGAAACCTGCATGTAAGTGCAGGCCTAACTGATATGGCCAGGCGATTGCCAGCCAAGCAGTTTAAAGGCCGGCCTGCATGGCTGCAACCGCCATTTCCGGCGCCGGTCAGACCGCGCCGGAAATGTTGACCACCTTCTGTTGGATCAGGGTGGGTGCCGGTTTACGGATTTGCCGCTGCATGGCATCAGCCAGTTCAAGCTGGCGCGTCAGATCGCTGATGGTGTTCTGCAGTCGTTCGCGTTCGGCCCGACTGTCGCGGTCGCTGCGAACCATGTCCCGGAGGCGGCGGATCTGGTGCTCCAGCAACTGCTTCTGTTCCATGGAGTATTGCATGATTGGTAGTAGTGCTTCCGACGGCCAGCGTTCGACATCGGCCCGCACGCGCAGATGCAGTGTTCGGGCTTCGCCCACCATCACGTTGAAGAAGCGCCTGACCAGCAGCGACTGCTCCGTCAACAGATTTTTGGGGCTGATGCGGAAGCGTTTTGCCTTCTTGCGCAGTTCGCGGATGGCAATAACGTGACGACCTGCCCGTAATGGAATTGGCTCCAGGTGACGGGCCCGGGTGTCTTCGTTGTAGCGGCGGTAGATGGCGCCCACCATTTTCTCGGCCAGCCGCCCTTCGCTGAGAAGGTTGCTCAGATCATTTTCCAGCAGCTCGAAGAAATGATCCATGCTGTGGTTCATGCCGGCAGTGGTCCAGCTCTTCGACATCTTCTGGCGGACTTTCTCGGCATGGGACTCAAACCGATCCTCGCTGACCAGCCCCTTGAGCATCTCGCCCTGGGAATCCATCAGCCGGCGGCTGGACCGGAGCGTAATCAGCTTCTTGTAGTAGAAGTCATAGTCCCGCTGGGCGCGGTCAGCCAAGCGCCGCAGTGCGTCAGTGTCCATGGTGACGCCAGAACAGGCCTGCAGCTCTTCTTCCAGTGCGTCCAGCCGGTTTTGCATGGCGGCTTGACTGTTCTGCAGCATGCCCAACAGGTCGTTGATCAGGCTCTGTGTAATCAGCTGTTCCTTGTGCATCAGGATGCGCTGGATGATCAACTGTTCCAGTTGGGCGAGGTTCGAACGTTCAAGCAGTTCTTCGTTGCCTTTGACCCGGGCCAGCAGACCTTGCTTGGCGGACAGCGGTATCACGTCGTTCTGGCGCATGCCGAGGTGGTCAGCGGTGTAGCCACGCACCCGGTCAATGGCTTCCTGGGTATGCTTCTCGCCCTGGAGATCGTCCCAGAGCACGTCGATCTTGTTGAGCACTGCGAATCGGCCAGCGCGGTGGTCGGCGTGCTCGGTGTCGATGTGATCCTTCCAGATCGTCATGTCGCTGGCAGTGACGCCGGTATCCGCGCTCAGCAGGAAGATAATGGCGTGGGCGCGAGGCAACATGCTGATGGTCAGTTCCGGCTCTGAGCCGAGAGCGTTGAGCCCCGGGGTGTCCAGTATGCGCAGGCCGCGTTCGAACAACGGATGGCGAATGCTGATCTGGGCGTTGCGCCAGGCCGGCACCACGACATTACCCGGCTTGTTGCGGTCATGCTCCAGCATGTCCTCGTCGAAGCCCAGTTTGCGGGCTTCCTGCGGAGTGACGCTCTTTACGCGAGCCACTTCCGCCAGAACTTCCCGCATGATTTCCGGGTCACGCTCGTCCAGGTCGTGTTTGACCCAGCGTTCGGGCTGTTTGCGCAGTTGCTGCAGGGAGAGCTCGCCGGTCCTGGTTTCGATCGGGAGCAGCAACAGGTAGTTGCTGTTTGATGTGCGGTCGAAGAACAGCTCGGTCGGGCACATGGTGGTGCGGCCCGCCTGGGATGGCAGCATGCGCTGGCCGTATTCTGAAAAGAAGAGGGCGTTGATCAGTTCCGTCTTGCCACGGGAATACTCACCGACGAAAGCAATGGTGAGTTCGTCTTCGATCAGCAGCTCAAGGCCGTGACGAATGCGGTTGCTGACATCGTCTGAAAACAGGTTGTTGTCCTGCAGCCACAGACGGTAGCGACCGATCTGCCTGATCAGTTCTTTTTTCCAGCCGTGGTAGGCCTCTACCTGCTGCGACAGGGTTCCTTGCTTGTTCATCGGACCATCCTTCTGCGCGACTTCCGGGCGACTGCGTTGGATCTTGGTTGGTTAAAGTTGTGCCAAAAATATAGCTAATGTTACCGCATTGGCGCGGCAAATCTGCGGCGGCGATCACGGGTCTGTATAGTAGGGCGACGTGTAGAAGGCAAAAAGTGCAGCTGATTCAGATAGATGAACCAGCTGCAGGTGAGAGTAGTTTATTGTCCTGATATGTAACGGAATGTGTTTTTGAGAGGTGGTCTACATTCCGACGATGGAGCCCATGCCGGCGGCTACCTTCATGTGGTCGATCACCACCGAAACCACATTGAGGATCAGGAACACGATAATCGGGGACAGATCCAGGCCGCCCATGGATGGCATCACATTGCGTACGGGGCGCATCACGGGTTCGGTGATCTGCGCAACCAGTTGGATAGCAGGGTGGCCGCTTTGTGGCGCAATCCAGCTGACGACCACGACCGCAATGACGGACCAGAAGTAGATCTTAACGATCAGATCAAGAACGTTAAGGATAGCCCAGCTGAGCAGGGTGAGCGGGTTGATCGCCGGTATGCTGCTGTTCAGGGCCACCAGAATGAGGAAGAAGGTGATCGCCTGGATGATGACCGCCAGCACCAGGGCTGCGCCGTCGATACCGCCCCAACCGGGAATAAAGCGGCGAAGCGGGCGCAGCAGCGGGTTGGTGGCTTTCACAACAAACTGCGAGATCGGATTGTAGAAATCCGCCCTGGCCAGTTGCAGCAGGAAGCGCAGCAGCACGATCGTCAGGTAGAACGTCGAGGCAATGAGCAGAATGGTGATCAGAATGTCAGCCAGCATGAAGCCGTGTCTCCCGTTATTGGTTACTGTTTATTGGCGAGTTCTTTGGCCATTTCTCCGGAGCGCTTGTAAGCGGCTGAGTAGGCCTTCTTGACCAGATCTCTCATGCCACCTTCTTCAAAGGTCTGGATGGCCTGTTCTGTGGTGCCACCGGGAGACATGACATTGCGTTTGAGCTGGCCGGGGTCGTGTTCACTGCGTCCTGCCATTTCGGCGGCGCCGGCCATGGTCTGGATTGCCAGTGCGCGTGCGGTCTCGCCGGCAATGCCGGCATCGGTGGCCGCCTCTTCCAGTGCTTCCAGCATCAGGAAGAAATAGGCGGGGCCGCTGCCAGAAAGTGCAGTCACTGCATGCAGGAGGGATTCGTCCTCCACCCAGAGCGCCGAGCCAATGCTGTTAAAGACCGACTCCACCATGGTCTTCTGCTTTTCCTTGACCTGATCATTGGCATAGAGCCCGGCAGCCCCTTTACCAACCAGCGATGGTGTGTTGGGCATCACGCGCACCAGCGGCAGTCCGCCACCGAGCCACTCGTCCAGGGTGGAAGCTTCCAGCCCGGCCGCAATCGACACCATTAGCGGGCGGGTGTTCTGCACCACCGGGGCGATGTCTGAGCAAACGCTTGCCATAACCTGTGGCTTCACCGCCAGAACCACCATGTCCGCCTGCTCGGCGCAGTAACGATTGTCGGTGGTGACGCTGACACCAAATTGTTTGCGGATGGATTGAAGATGGTTGTCATCGGGGGCGCTGACCCAGATGTTGGCGGCCTTGAAGCCGCTGTCCAGCATGCCACCGATGATGGCGCTGGCCATGTTGCCGGCACCGATAAACGAAATCGTTGGTGATGTGCTCAAGGTTCACTCCACGTTTGGATCAGTAGTGGTCAGTTGTCAGTCTGCCGCTGATGATAACAGGATCTGGGGCTGTCAGCCTCCGGTTACCGAGGGCCGAACAGGGCGGTACCGACTCTTACCCAGGTTGCGCCCTCCTCAATGGCCATCTCAAGGTCACCGGACATGCCCATGGAGAGGGTGTCCAGCGGGCCGCAACCAGGGGCCTCCTGGCGCATGTGTTTAAGCGCATTGGCCAACTTGCGGAAGCTTGAGCGCAACTCCGCCTCGGGCTGATCCGGGTCCGGAATCGCCATCAGCCCCCTGAGCGAGAGATTTGGCATCTCTTCGATGGCGTCTGCCATGTCGGTGAGATCCTCCAGGGCGCAACCGGACTTGCTCTCCTCATTGTTGATGTTCACCTGAAGGCAGATATTCAACGGCGGGAGAGTGGAAGGGCGCTGATCGTTCAGGCGCTGAGCAATCTTGAGTCGGTCAACGCTGTGTGCCCAGGCAAATGCCTCGGCAATCTGGCGGGTCTTGTTGGATTGAATCGGGCCTATAAAGTGCCATTCGATGGCGTCCAGTTCCTTCAGCTCCTCCATCTTGTCCAGAGCTTCCTGAACGTAGTTTTCACCAAACGCCCGTTGGCCGGCGCTGTAAGCCGTGCGAAGCTCGTCGGCCGGGCGCGTCTTACTGACCGCCAGCAGATGCACGGAACCCGCGCTGCGGCCGGCCTTCAATGTTGCTTTTTGTATGCGTCGGGTTACGCTCCCGATGTTGTCTGCTATGCTGCTCATAGTGCGAATCCGCCGATTCCGGTCAGTCTCTGATACGCTGACACGTTACCCGCAGGTTACTGAAATGCCAAGTGAAGCCGTTCAGTGCCAATGACCGGAGCCGGCGCATACCGGGATAAAAGAAAAAAGCCTTCCGAGGACCCCTATGGATATTACTGAACTGCTTGCCTTTTCGGCCAAACAGGGCGCATCAGACTTGCACCTGTCTGCCGGCCTTCCCCCGATGATCCGTGTTGATGGCGATGTCCGCCGCATCAACCTTCCGCCAATGGAGCATAAAGAAGTCCATGGGCTGATCTACGACATCATGAACGACAAGCAGCGCAAGGACTACGAAGAGTTCCTGGAGACCGACTTCTCCTTCGAGGTGCCTGGTGTCGCCCGCTTCCGTGTTAACGCGTTCAACCAGAACCGTGGCTCCGGTGCTGTCTTCCGGACCATCCCGTCAAAGGTACTGACGATGGAAGATCTCGGTATGGGGCAGGTGTTCAAGGACATCGCCTCTGTGCCACGAGGCCTGGTGCTGGTTACGGGCCCAACAGGCTCCGGTAAGTCCACCACGCTGGCGGCGATGATCGACTACATCAACGACAGCCGCTATGAGCACATCCTCACCATCGAGGACCCCATCGAATTCGTACACGAATCCAAGAAGTGCCTGCTGAACCAGCGGGAAGTGCATCGTGACACCCTGGGCTTCAACGAAGCCCTGCGCTCCGCACTGCGGGAAGACCCGGACATTATCCTGGTCGGCGAGCTGCGGGACCTGGAAACCATCCGCCTGGCCCTGACGGCGGCGGAAACCGGTCACCTGGTGTTCGGCACCCTGCACACCACCTCGGCGGCCAAAACCATCGACCGCGTGGTGGACGTGTTCCCGGCGGAAGAGAAGTCCATGGTTCGGTCCATGTTGTCGGAATCATTGCAGGCGGTTATCTCCCAGACCCTGATGAAGAAGATGGGCGGTGGCCGGATTGCGGCTCACGAGATCATGATTGGCACCTCGGCGATCCGTAACCTGATCCGCGAGGACAAGATTGCTCAGATGTACTCGGCAATCCAGACCGGTGGCTCCCTGGGCATGACAACCCTGGATCAGTGCTTGGAAAAACTCTTGAAGAAAGGCCTGATTTCCCGCGAAGCCGCGAGAATGAAGGCGAAAATGCCGGATAATTTCTAAGTTTAGTAGCAGGCTTGGCACATAATTCGGGAGGTGTCGGGTAGGGCCCGTTCCAGGGACGTCAAAAACAGGGATGTTTTTGTCGAGCGTACACGGACGTATTAACAGCGTGCCCTGGAACGGGCCCTACCCGACACCCGGACACCGATAGTCAGAAAAATAGGTAGAAAGTCATGGAATTCGAAAAACTGCTCCGTTTGATGGTGGAAAAAGGCGGTTCCGATCTTTTCATAACCGCCGGTGTGCCACCCTCCATGAAGGTCAACGGCAAGGTCCTGCCTGTCACCAAGAATGCATTGACGCCTGAGCAGACGAGGGAGTTCGTCTATGGTGCCATGAACGACAAACAGCGGGTCGAATTCGAAGAAAGCCACGAGTGTAACTTCGCCATCAGTGCCCGAGGCATCGGTCGCTTCCGTGTCAGCGCCTTCTTCCAGCGCAACCTCTGCGGCATGGTCCTGCGGCGGATCGAGGTGAAAATCCCGCAGATTGATGACCTGGCACTGCCGGAAATCATCAAGGATCTGGCCATGACCAAGCGTGGACTGATCATGTTCGTGGGTGCCACGGGTACCGGTAAGTCCACCTCGCTGGCGGCTATGCTCGGGCATCGTAACCGCAACAGCCGGGGCCACATCATCTCCATCGAAGACCCCATCGAATTCGTGCACCAGCACCAGGGCTGTATCGTGACCCAGCGAGAGGTGGGCATCGATACCGATAGCTTTGAAGTGGCTCTGAAGAACACCCTGCGCCAGGCACCGGACGTGATCCTCATCGGTGAGGTGCGTACCCGCCAGACCATGGAATACTCTGTGCAGTTTGCTGAAACCGGCCACCTGTGCCTCGCTACCCTGCACGCCAACAACGCCAACCAGGCGCTGGACCGGATTATCCAGTTCTTCCCGCCGGAACAGCACAACCAGATCTGGATGGACCTGTCCCTGAACCTCAAGGCCATCGTCGCTCAACAGTTGATCCCGACGCCAGACGGGCAGGGCCGCAAAGCTGTCATTGAAGTGTTGATCAACACACCGTTGGTCGCGGACCTGATTCGAAAAGGCGAAGTGCACCGACTTAAGGAACTGATGTCCAAGTCCAACGAGAGCGGCATGCGCACCTTTGATCAGGCGCTTTATGAACTCTATGCCGAAGGCTCCATCACCTATGAGGATGCCCTCGCGCACGCGGATTCAGCCAACGACCTGCGCCTGATGATCAAGCTGGGTGCCGATTCCCAGGGCGCTGACAAGCTGGCTTCCAGTGTCGACAAGTTGTCGATCCAGGACGATTGATCGAGGATTAGACTAAAGTAGTAAACGATTAGGAATCTGAATCAGTAGTGATGGCATTTGAGGCCATTGGCCCGCGATGCGTATACTCCGCCCCGACGATCATCCAGGGGGATTTATGCGCAAAAACAAAGTATTGCCCGGCTCTGTTATCCGAATCGCGACGGTATCGGCGTTGGTGGCACCCGCCGCAGCGCTGGCCGGCGGTTTTTCACTCAATGAGCAAAGTGCCAGTGCCATGGGCGTTGCTAACGCCGGCACCGCAGCCAATCCGGAAAATGCCACCACGGTTTTCTTCAATCCGGCCGGCATGAGCCAGCTTTCCGGCACCAATATGTCGTTTGGTGCCGCCGTTCTGGATATTGATGCCGAGCTCAAGGAAGGCACCGGCAGTGCCGTTCGCGATGACGGCCGTCCCGTCGCCGGTGGAAACGGTGGTGATATCGCCGACCCGGCCGTCCTTCCCAATTTTTACATGACCCACGAAATCAACGACTGGTTGGACGTGGGCTTCGGTCTGCACGCCCCCTATGGCCTTGCGGCGGATTACGAGGATGACTTCAAGGGGCGCTTTTTCGCGGACAAGACCGAGTTGACCGCCATTGCATTCAGCCCGTCCATTGCCGTTAACGACGGTAATGGATTCTCCATGGGTGCTGGCGTCAATGTGATCTACGCCGAAGGCCGGCTGACCAAGTTCCAGGACTACAGTGGTACGGAAGCCCGCTTCGGGTTGCCCCCGGGGACCCTGGAAGACGGTTACGCGGATATCGAAGGCAGTGACGTGGCGCTCACCTTCGCCTTTGGCTTGCTTTGGGAAATGTCGGAGCGAACACAGTTTGGTATATCCGCCCAGACCGGAACAGAACTGGAGCTGGATGGCGACGCGGAAGTTCGTAACTATCCGCAGGGTAGCCTTAGCGGTGGTGGCCTGACGTTCAGCCAGTCCACGGTCACTGAACGGGTGACTGTCCCGCTGGATATTCCCGAGAGCATTACCTTCGGTGCCCGTCACCAATTGACCGATACCGTAACACTGCTGGCAGGTGCGACCTGGGCCAAGTGGAGCCGGTTTGAGGCATTGGATGTGGTCAGCCGTGAGGACAATGGCCCAATTTCTTCTCAGGCAGGGCCCGGTCTTGGTGATGAGCGCCTGGTGACGCACGTTTCGGAAAACTGGAAAGACACCTGGCAGGCCAATGTCGGCGCCATCTGGCAGGCGACCCCGGAGTGGGCATTCAAGGCTGGCTATGCCTGGGATGAGTCGCCGGTGAACGACGATTTCCGTACGGCTCGAATCCCGTCAGGGGATCGCGATTGGGTCACGCTGGGCGCACAGTACGCCGACGCCCGTTCAGGCTGGACGGTAGACGTGGCCGCCGGGGTGTTGCTGTTCGACGACGAAGAGGTGAACGAACAGAACTATGACGTCAACGACGAGCCCATGCCCGGGGCGGCTCGCTACCGTGGTACCTACGAGCTTGATGCCTGGAGTGCGGGGGTACAGGTCAGCAAGCAGTTTTAAGTGATACCTTGAGGGGCGTACGGCGCCCCTCAACCAATAACCTGCCCACGATAGATAACCTTCTTCTTTCTCGTCCTTTCTGCTTCCGTTTCGGAAGCACTACTGTCGCCCCTAGACGTTTCCTCGGCAATTTCCTGTCCGCGATACATTCGCTTCGCATTGTCGGTATCGTCGTGCAGGTCCAAGTGAGGGATCTGGGGTCTGAGTATTTCCCAGGTGTGGATGAGGTGGGCTGAGCGGGTTTTGCTGGCATAGTCCGCTAGATGCCTTTCCAGGTGCTCTTCCGTGAGGTGCAGCTTTACCCCGAACTCAGACTGAATTAAGCGGCGACACTGGTGAACCAGTTTCAGTAAGCCAGGGTTCATAAGCCAACTGCGCTCGGAAGCCAGAAAAGTCATGGTGAGTGCCTCGGGTAGAAAAGTGTCACAACATGGCCCCGGTATTCACTCATGCGAATGCGGGGCCGACCCTCACAAGGCTTGCGAATTTCGTGCCGTTTTCGGCTGTCGAGCCCAGCGCCGTCGTTGCTGGGAGCATACTGGTGAGACTGCAAAAAGAATGGTGTGTTTTGGGGCGAAACCACCTTGTTCGCCCCAAAACGGAACCTGGGCGAGAGGGTTCAGTGGGCTTCGTCCCAGTTATTACCGACGCCGGCCTCCACCAGTAAGGGTACATCCAGCGATGCCGCAGCAGACATCCGCTTCTCAAGGCCTTCGCGAATCTTGTCCACGGCGGATTCACGCACTTCCAGAATCAGTTCGTCGTGAACCTGCAGGATCATTCGGGCATCGTCCTGGTGATGTTCCTGTAGCCAGTCCTCAACGCTGACCATGGCCCGCTTGATAATGTCCGCGGCAGTCCCCTGCATGGGGGCATTGATGGCCGTACGCTCGGCGGCCTGTTGCAGCTGCTTGTTGCGGGCGTTGATTTCCGGCAGGTACAGGCGACGGCCGTAGAGCGTTTCCACGTATCCGTCGTCGTGGGCCTGTTTGCGAATACTGTCCATGTATTTCAGCACGCCGGGATAGCGCTCGAAATAGCGGTCAATATACTCCTGTGCTTGGTTGCGGCCCACATCCAACTGGCGGCCAAGGCCAAAGGCGGACATGCCATAAATGAGTCCGAAGTTGATGGCCTTGGCGCTGCGGCGCTGGTCGCCGGAGACGTCGTCGACGGCCACGCCAAAGACTTCGGAAGCCGTCGCCCGGTGAATGTCCTCGCCCTTTTCGAACGCCTTGAGCAGTCCCTTGTCGCCCGACAGGTGCGCCATGATGCGCAGCTCAATCTGGGAGTAGTCCGCCGCCATCAGCTTGTAGCCCTCCGGGGCCACGAAAGCCTGGCGAATGCGCCGGCCCTGTTCGCTGCGGATGGGAATGTTCTGCAGGTTCGGCTCCGAGGACGACAGCCGGCCGGTGGCCGTTACCGCTTGGTGATAGGAGGTGTGAATCCGGCCAGTGCGATGGTGAATCAATTCCGGCAAGGTGTCGGTGTAGGTGGATTTCAGCTTGCTCAGGCTGCGGTGCTCAAGGATCAATCGGGGCAGGGTATGCTCGTGGGCCAGTTCCTGCAGTACCGGTTCCGCCGTGGAGGGCGCGCCTTTCGGGGTTTTCTTTACCACCGGCAGCCCCATCTTGTCGTAGAAAATGGCCTGTAGTTGCTTGGGAGAGCCCAGATTGAAGCTTTCGCCGGCTTCCTCGTGGGCTTCCTTCTCAAGCTCCGCCATACGCTCTGCCAATTCCTGGCTGTGCTTGCGCAGCGTGCTGGCGCTGATCATCGCACCTCGTTGCTCCATACGGGACAGTACGGGCACCAGTGGCAGGTCGATGTTTTCATAGACGTCCCGCAGCCGGCCGGTTTTCTCCAGTTGCGGTCGCAGCGCCTGGTGCAGTCGAAGGGTGATATCGGCGTCTTCTGCCGCGTAGGGGCCAGCCTGCTCCAGATCAATCTGGTTGAAGGTCAGTTGCTTGGCGCCTTTGCCGGCGATGGATTCGAAAGTGATGGTCTGCTCGCCCAGGTATTGCCTGGCCAGCGAGTCCATGTCGTGACGAGACCCTACGGAATTGAGTACGTAGGACTCCAGCATGGTGTCTTCCGCAATGCCTTCCAGGTGGATGCCGTGGTTGGCCAGCACGTTCTTGTCGTATTTGAGGTTCTGGCCGAGCTTAGCTTTCTTCGGGTCTTCCAGCAGTGGTTTCAACTGGTTCAGCACTGTTTCCCGGTCCAGTTGTTCCGGGGCGCCCATATAATCGTGGCCAAATGGCACGTAGGCAGCCTCGCCGGGCTCAATGGCAAAGGACACACCAACGACATCGGCGTCCATATAACGCAGGCTGGTGGTCTCGGTATCAAAGGCGAACAGCGGTGCCTTGTTGAGGCGATCAATCCAGGCATCCAGCTCTGCCTGATCGGTCACTATTGTGTATGTTTTCTCTTTGCTGGCCGGATTGGCGCTGTTGTCGACGGCATCGTCCGCGCTTTTTTCATCGGCTGAGTCGCCGTTTTCGAGCTCGGCAATCCAGGATCGAAGCTCATATTCCCGGAACAGTTCCAGCAACTGACCGTCGTCCTGGGTCCTCAGCTTGAGGTCTTCCAGCCCGAACTCAAGATCCACGTCGGTTTTGATGGTGGCCAGTTGGCGACTGAGCGGCAGGGTTTCGGTGGCTTCCCGAAGGTATTCGCCAATTTTGCCTTTGACCTCATCCGAGTGCTCGATGATGTTATCCAGGTTGTCCCACGCCTGTAGCCATTTAACGGCGGTTTTCGGGCCGCACTTGTTGACTCCGGGAATGTTGTCCACCTTGTCGCCCACCAGCGCCAGGTAGTCCACGATCTGCTCCGGGCCAATGCCGAATTTCTCGACCACGCCGTCGCGGTCCATGCGGGTATCCGTCATGGTGTTAATCAGGGTGACGTGATCGCTCACCAGCTGCGCCATGTCCTTGTCGCCGGTCGACACCACCACATCAATGCCCTTGCTGGTGGCTTCATGGGCCAGGGTGCCGATGACATCGTCGGCTTCCACGCCACTGACGATCAACAAGGGCAGGCCCATGGCCCGAACCATGTCGTGGATTGGCTGGATCTGCATGGCCAGGTCGTCCGGCATAGGCGGGCGGGTGGCCTTGTAGTCTTCGTACAGGTCGTTGCGAAAGGTCTTACCCTTGGCGTCGAACACCACCACCATTTTTGAGCCTGGAAAATCCTGTTCCAGCTTCCGGATCATGCTGATAACGCCCTTTATGGCGCCCGTGGGGTGGCTCTTGCTGGTCATCAGTGGCGGCAGGGCATGATAGGCGCGGAAGAGGTAGGAGGAGCCATCTACAAGAACTACCGGCGGAGTCTGCTGCTGTGTCATATCAAAACGGATCCGGATTCTGATTGAAGCGTTGATAGGCTTGTGCAACTCTGACATAAACGGGGTGCATTTCCCGTGTGTCAGCGTGATTATGCACGTCTCTAAACAGAACCGAAGAGTACCATGAAAATGAAACGTATCGCTTGCTCGGGTCTTGTGTTGGGTCTGCTCTGCGGGCCTTCAATGGCCCAGGAGGATGTCGATGTTGTACAGACACCCAGGGAGCCCCTGGTGGTGTCTGATTATCAGCCATCCGCTGACGGGGCGCAGATCGTGATTCGCCCGGGTGAGAACGAGGTGTTCTACGAATACCGGGTGAATGGTCAATTGGTGGAGATCAAAGTAGTGCCGGAAGTCGGTCCCGAATACTACCTGGTACCAGCAGATGGTGGTGGCTGGATTCGTGAGAGCGAGACCGACATGCTGGTGCCCAGTTGGGTCATCTTCAGGTGGTAAATTTCTCGGATGCTACTCAGATCAGGTCGACGGTAACTGCGTCGGAGCGCTTGCTTTCCAGCCCGCTGTCGTCGAGGGCGGTAATGCTGAATTCATAGGCACCCGGCGGAAAATCTTCAAGCTGGTAGCGAGTGTCTTCGTCACCGGAAAGTGATATGACCTCGAAACTGTCTCTGTGCCGCAGGCGATAATAAATGCGATAGCCGCTGATGTCGCTGGCATAGAGGCGTGAGCCGTCTTCCCGGGTGAGCGGAGCGTCCCAGCGTAGTGTGGGAGGGGTGATCGACTCCTCGTCGGCCGGAACTCCAGTGTTGGATGTCTCTTCCTGTACCGGTTCAGGCTGCCCGAGGGTGTCCCGAATGGACGAAACGGCATCTCCCAGCCTTTGTTCAGATGCTTCGTTGGCTTGGCTTGAAGCGGCCCTTGATGCCCCGGAGTCTTCCTGGCATCCGGCCATGATGGCCAGCGCCATTCCGGCAACGACCATTTTCCAAAGCTGCCGATGGCCCGCAGCGTTCTGGCTGAGTCTTATACCTGGCATGGTGTTTCTCGCAATCCGTTTGTCAGCGCGTTATTGGTGCTGTTGTTACTGTAATGGGATACGTCAGAAGCGAGGCCTGAATAAAACGGGGAGACGGGCTTTCTCATTTCAAGGCGCAGAGCATGCCGAATCTTTAAAAAATCATCAAGTGAACTATCCGTAAATTCCGAGACGATCCTGTTCCCCCGTTGACAGATGGCGAATAGGGGGGTGGTTTTAGTATGAACATTCTAATTTTTGACCGTAACCTTCGACATGTGATCAGAAGTCGGCATCGGTTTGCCGGCTATAACGATGCAGATTTTCAAACCACGCATCCACAATCTTAGGAGATTCATCATGGGTAAACTCAGGACCTATCAGGAACAGCTTCAGGACATCGTAGAGAAGGGCATCAACGCAGCTGAAGAGCAGCAGAAGAAGCTGGCTTCCAAGCCGTTCGAGTACGCTGAAAAGCTGGAAACCGAAGCCCGCGAGTACAGCGTAAAGACCCTGCGCACTCGTTACTATGGCTACAGTGAAAACCTGTTCGAGCAACTGCGCAGCCTGAACACCCGTTTCGGCAGCTTTGCGGCTGACCTGGTTGCCAAGCTGGAAAAAGAAGCGGCTGAAGGTGCAGATACCGTTGCCGACGCAGCGGACGAAGTGACCAGCGTCGCCCAGTCAACCAAGGCTACTGCGCAGGCCAAGAAGCCGGCTGCACGCAAAACCACAGCTCGCAAAAGCACCAGCACTGCCAAGAAGAGCCCCGCTACTGCCTGAACGGCAACCGGAGTTCTTTGAAGCATAAAAAAAGGTCACCGTGAGGTGACCTTTTTTGTGCCTGATTGTTCGAGTCGTGTGGTTTATTATTCTTCCAGGTCGTCCGGGTCCAGCGGAAGCGTTCTTTCCTCGCCTGTAATCTCTTCCAGCCGTTCGATATCGGCTTCGAAACGTTCCCGCAGGGCTTTTATATTGGCGTTCTGCGAGTTGATTTCCCGTTCGATGTCACGAATCTGGGCTTCCAGTCGCCGTATTTTTTCCAGTGTCGCTTCGGGGATGTCGCGACCGGATCGCTCCAGGTCTGCAGCCCGGCTCTGTTCGCTGTCCAGTTGGCTGACGATCACCGAAATGTTGCCTCGCTTGAGCTGATTCAGCCCCTGCAGCTCACGTATCTTGCGGTGCATGGCGCGCACGGCTTCGTCTGGGTGGCTGTAGCGCTCCAGAAGCTTGCGATCGAGCTCCCGCTGTCGTTCCGCTTCGGCCTGGCGTTTTTCCTCGGCTTCCCTGGCGGCAATTTCCTCTTCGGTGGGTTCCGGATCGATCGTTTCAATTACTCGACCGTTCTTGCTGAGAATGTCGTAGCCCCGTCTGGATGCTTCCTGGGGGATGGTACTGCTGATGACAATCTGACCGTTTTCATCGGTATAACGATACATTCTTGCCTCTACGATAGAGGCAGACATCAGCGCAGCCGCAGCAGATACAGCGATTGAAAACCTGGTCAGACGATTCATGGTGAGAGACTGGCGCTCCGCTTGAAACAATGTATGTCAGGAAGCATACCAAAAGCTGAACGATAAACCATGCCCGGATTCAGACTCCGTACTCGTCCCGATATGCGGCGACTTTGTCAGCATGTTCTGAAAAGCCGGGCCTGCTTTGCAGGTAGGCAAGCACCTGCTCAAGCTTGATAATACTGACCACAGGAATGCCGAACTCCTCTTTGACTTCCTGGATGGCGGAGAGTTCGCCAGCGCCTCGCTCCTGGCGATCCAGGGCAATGAGTACGCCTGCAGGCTCCGCCCCTGAGGTGCGGATCAGCTCCATGGATTCCCGGATAGCCGTGCCAGCGGTAATAACGTCATCAACAATCAGAACCTTGCCTTCCAGGGGGGCGCCCACGATATTGCCACCCTCGCCGTGATCCTTCTTTTCTTTTCGGTTGAAGGCGAATGGTTTGTTGTTACCCTCGGCGGCCAGGGCCATGGCGGTGACCGTCGCCAACGGTATGCCCTTATAGGCAGGCCCGAAAATAATGTCATAATCCAGCCCACTACGCTGGAGTGCTGCGGCATAGGCCTTGCTTAACTCAAGCAGATCCTCCCCGGTATTGAACAACCCCGCATTGAAGAAATAGGGGCTGGTGCGGCCGGATTTAAGCGTAAATTCTCCGAAACGGAGTACGTTACGGCGGATGGCGAACTCAATGAACTGTTGCTGATAGTCGTGCATGACAGGGCTTCTGGCGGGTTTGGATCTTTAATTAACGCGTAAAACCGGTATCATACACACAAACCGAATCAGGGAACACGTATGCGGGTAGTTACAATCAGCGTCAACGGTCTCGCCCAGGCTGTTGAAAAAGGTTTCTTTGAATGGCTAGCCAGGCAGGACGCTGACGTGGTTTGCGTTCAGGACCACCGCATGCGGGCCTACGAGGTCGAGGATTTTAACCTGATCCCGGACGGCTATGAGGCCTACTTTATTGATGGCGAGCGTAACGAGGATGGGGGCGTTGGTATCTATACCCGCCATTTCCCGAAGGCCATTATGTACGGTTTCGCCAATGAGCAGGCAGATCGCGAAGGCCGTTTCATTCAGGCGGACTTTGACAAGGTATCTGTCGCCTGTGTTCTCTCTCCCTGCGCACTTGGCCGCGAAGAAGAATTGATTGGCGAGGACGACCTGACGGTTCTGGATCACAAGGACGACTTCATGGAAGCCTTTGGCCTCCATATGCAGAAAACCCTGCGCAAGCGCCGTCAGTTTATTTTCTGCGCCAACCTGCAAACCGCCCATCACGTAACTGACGCCAGCCCGCTGTACCACAAACTGGATTTTTCCGGCTTCCTGCCCCATGAGCGGGCATGGCTGGACCGTTTGTTTGATGAAATGGGCTGTGTTGATGCATTCCGCGATATCAACAAGCAGAGTAACCAGTACACCTGGTGGCCAGAGCAGGCTGAAGGGTCCCGCAAGAGCGCCGGTATTCGGGTGGATTATCAGCTTCTGACGCCGGGTATCCGCAAGACCATTCAGGATGGCTGGATTGACGACAGTACCCGTTTCTCCGATCACGCGCCGGTGATCATGGATTACGACATCGGAATCGGTTTCTGATCCGAGCTAGTCCAGAGTAGAGGGATATCGGAAAGTAAGCATGTCCGGAAAAGAGATCCTCTCCGGACACGCGAAAAGGCTGCACCTTAGTCGGCCAGAGCCGCCTTCTGCGCCTCAAACAACTGGCCAATACCCAGTTTCGCCAGCTTCAACATGCCGTCCAGTTCTTCCTGTTCAAACGGCGCACCCTCGGCAGTTCCCTGAATTTCAATGAAACCACCTTGATCCGTCATGATCACATTCATGTCGGTTTCGGCTTCGGAATCCTCCGGGTAATCCAGGTCCAATACCGGTGTGCCTTTGTAAACGCCCACAGAAAACGCTGCAATCATCTGCTTCAGCGGCGATTTTTTCAGCCGGCCTTCTTTCACCAGATGGTTCAGCGCATCCACAAGCGCCACGCAGCCACCGGTAATCGCAGCGGTGCGGGTGCCACCGTCGGCCTGGATGACGTCACAGTCGATGGTGATGGAATGCTCGCCAAGAGCGCTCAGATCAACCGCTGCACGCAATGAGCGGCCGATCAGTCGCTGGATTTCCACGGTGCGGCCGCCCTGCTTGCCGCGAGCAGCTTCCCGCCCCATACGGCTGCCGGTAGAGCGGGGCAGCATGCCATACTCGGCGGTTATCCAGCCTTTGCCTTCGCCCCGCAGGAAAGGGGGGACCTTGTTTTCAACAGAGGCGGTGCAGATCACCTTGGTGTCGCCAAATTCCACCAGCACGGAACCCTCAGCGTGGCGGGTGTAGTGACGGGTGATGCGAATGTCTCTGGACTGTTCCGGCGTTCTTCCGCTCGGTCTCATAATTGTTCCTGGTATCAGTGGTGAGTGTCCGGGGTGAATCCCCGGTCGATTGCAAAGTCGAAAGATTGCGGAGTATAACACGCAGTCTGTGGCGTCTGTTCGATGTTGGAGCGGCCAGCCTGCTAAACTTGAAATCTGCTTCTTCGCAAACGTGGAGTCACCATGATCAGAAGTATGACGGCCTTCGCCCGCCAGGATACCCAGGAAGACTGGGGAGCGCTCACCTGTGAAATTCGCACGGTTAACCACCGGTACCTGGAGCCGTCCTTTCGCTTGCCCGAAGCGCTCCGGGAGCTGGAGAACAGTTTCCGTGAGCAACTGCGCAAGCAATTGCGGCGCGGCAAGGTAGACGTGGCCATTCGTCTTCAGGCCAATGAATCGGCAACCCAGGGCTTCGAGATCGACGAAGATGTGGCAAACGCTGTCAATGAGGCGGCCAACCACATCAACAGGATGCTGGACAACCCGGCCCACATTAGCGCACTGGATATACTCCGTTGGCCGGGAGTGCTGGCCTCCACTGAACAGGATTTTGGCCCCGCCAGGAAAGCGGCTGGCGAACTATTCGAGCGTACTGTGAGTGAATTGGTGACGGTCAGGGAGCGGGAAGGTGAACGCCTGCGGCCGCTGTTTGAAGACAGGCTCACCACCATGGGTGAGCGGGTGACTGAGGTTCGGGAGCGAATGCCGGAACTGATTCGTGCCCAGGAAGAGCATCTGAAAAACCGCTTTGAGCAGGCGAAGGTGGAGCTTGACCCGGATCGCGTGGCCCAGGAAATGGTGATGCTGGCCCAGAAAAGCGATGTCGCCGAAGAGCTGGATCGCTTGGAAGCCCATATCACCGAGGTGTCGGACACTCTGCAGTCCGACGATGCCATCGGTCGCCGTTTGGATTTCCTGATGCAGGAGCTCAACCGCGAGGCCAATACGCTCAGCAGCAAAAGCATCGATGCCCGGGTGACAAGGGCAGCGGTTGACCTGAAAGTGTTGATAGAGCAAATGCGGGAGCAGGTCCAGAACCTGGAGTAACCTCACTTGGATGCGGGGGCGGCGCAAACGCCGTATAATCCCGCCCTCGTTATTGTGGTGGCGCCGGGGTTGTTCCGCGCCAACTGAAAGCCCGTCAATGCCCGGAGTTGTTAGTCCCATGAGCCAGGAATCAGAACAAGGCACGCTGTATGTGATTTCCGCCCCCTCGGGAGCCGGTAAGACCAGCCTGGTGGCTCAAATGCTGAAGCAGGACGAAAAGCTGGGTGTTTCCGTGTCCCATACAACCCGGCCTATGCGGAAGGGGGAGCAGGATGGCGTCAACTACCACTTTGTCACCCGGGAGGCCTTCGAGGCGATGATCAACCGGGGCGACTTCCTGGAGCATGCGGATGTCTTCGGGAACTACTACGGCACCTCCCAGGTCTGGGTGAAGCAAACACTGGCCACGGGTCAGGATGTAATCCTGGAAATTGATTGGCAGGGTGCGGAGCAGGTCCGCCACCTGATGCCAGACTGTGTCAGTATCTTCATCGTGCCACCGTCTCCGGAGGCCTTGAAAGACCGCCTGACTGGCCGGGGCACAGACGCACCGGAGGTGGTGGCGCGTCGCCTCAATGAGGCGGCGGATGAATGCAGCCACGCGGTGGAATTCGATTATCTGGTGGTTAACGATGATTTCGACACTGCGCTGGACGACCTGCTGGCGATTGTTCGTTGCCATCGTCTGCGCATGCAGGCCCAGCAGGTCAGGCATTCCGGGCTATTGGTCAGGCTGTCCGAGCGCCATTGATCGGCGCACATTGCCTGTATACAAATTGAACCGGCCGCAGTAAACTACGCGGTCTGCTGAAATCAGTCATTTTGCTATTGTCGGGGAAGTTATGGCACGAGTTACCGTTGAAGATTGCCTTGAACACGTTGATAACCGCTTCCAGCTGGTTATGCTGGCCACCAAGCGTGCCCGCCAGATCGCAACCAAAGGTTTCGAGCCGCTGGTCGCCGAAGAGAACGACAAGCCTACCGTTATCGCCCTGCGTGAAATCGCGGAAGGCAAGATCTCCCGCGATCTCCTCACTGAGGATGACGACGAATAAGGTTGAATGTGGCCGAAGACGGGAATATTTTCTGGTTACCCGTCCAAAGCATTGAAATCTGTTCTTGCGGTTTTATAGTGTATCTATAGGCATGACTGGAAGAACGTCGGAAGGACCCGAATGCTTGCATTCGGGTTTTTTTATCCCTGGCATTTATGATCCCCACGGAGGCGCGGTGTCGGCAGAGGCAACGGTTGATGTGCTGGCCAATGAACTCAGCACGTATCTTGATACCAATCGCATCAATCAGGTGCGAAGAGCCTACTATTATGCCGAACAGGCCCACGAAGGGCAGATGCGCAAAAGCGGCGATCGCTATATTACCCATCCCCTGGCGGTTGCTCGAATCCTTGCTGGCCTGAAACTGGATCACCAGAGCCTGATGGCGGCCATGCTCCACGATGTCATCGAAGATACCGGCATCCCCAAGGATGCGCTGTCGGAGCAGTTTGGCGAGGATGTGGCTGAACTCGTAGACGGCGTCAGCAAGCTCACTCAGATTGAGTTCCGTTCCCGCGCCGAGGCCCAGGCCGAAAACTTCCAGAAAATGACGCTTGCCATGGCACGGGATATCCGCGTGATCCTGGTCAAACTGGCGGATCGCCTGCACAACATGCGCACCCTGGGCCCGATGCCTTATGAGAAGCGTCAGCGCATCGCCAACGAAACCCTGGATATCTACGCCCCGATTGCCAATCGCCTGGGTATGCACTCCATTTGCACCGAACTGGAAGATCTGGGGTTCTCTTCACTGTACCCGATGCGGTCAAAATACATTTCCAAGGCGGTCGCAAAGCTTCGGGGCAGCCACCGGGAAATCATTGACGATATCCGTGGCAAATTGCAGGAGAAGCTGGAAGAGCGAAGCCTGCCCGGCCGCATCCTGGGCCGGGAAAAGCATTTGAACAGCATCTACAACAAGATGAAGTTCAAGCAGAAATCCTTCCACGAAATCATGGATGTATACGCGTTCCGCATCATCACCGACACCGAGGACGACTGCTATCGCATCCTCGGCGCCGTACACAGCCTCTACAAGCCGCTGCCGGGCCGTTTCAAGGACTACATTGCCATGCCCAAGGCCAATGGCTATCAGTCCCTGCACACCACTCTGTTCGGCATGCATGTGAATATTGAAATCCAGATCCGCACCGAGGAAATGGAGCACATCGCCAACAACGGTATTGCGGCCCACTGGATGTACAAGAACGAGCCCTCCAGTGTGACCAGCGTCAACCAGACACGGGTGGACCGTTGGGTGAAGGGCTTGATGGAGATGCGTGAGCGCGCGGACGACTCCCTGGAATTCATCGAACACGTGAAAGTCGACCTGTTCCCGGACGAGATCTACGTGTTCACGCCCAAGGGCAAAATCATGGAGTTGCCCAGCGGAGCGACCCCCGTCGACTTTGCCTACGCCATCCATACGGACATCGGTAATGCCTGCGTGGCCTGCCGTATCAACCGCAACCTCGGATCCCTGAGCCAGCCGCTGCAAAGTGGCCAGACCGTTGAAATCATTACCGCACCCGGAGCACGGCCTAATCCCGCCTGGCTCAGTTTCGTGGTAACCGGTAAGGCTCGCAGCAGTATTCGTCATGTGCTCAAGAACCAGAAGCGTGCCGAATCCCTGGACCTGGGCAAAACCCTGTTGAAGAAATCCCTCAAAGGGTTTGGTACCAGCCTGTCCGAGATCAACGAGCATCAGATCCAGGCGGTGGTCCGCCACAACCAGGTGGACAGTTTCGAGGATCTGGTCAGCGATATTGGTCTGGGCAATCGCATGGCTTATCTCGTGGCGCGCCAGTTGGTCAGCGGCAGTATAGACGATGAGGCATCGGACGTGGCACCCGCGACAATCATGGACAAGGCCGATAACAGCCCGGTCACCATTCGTGGCACCGAAGGCTTGCTGGTTCGGTTTGCCAGCTGTTGCAAGCCGATTCCCGGTGATCCGGTGGTCGGTGCCATGGACTCGGGCAATGGCATGGTGATCCACTCGGATACCTGCTCACGGTTGCCAGAGGACGATGAAGGCAGGGCGCGCCTCACTCATCTGAAGTGGGCCAAGGACATTGCCAACGAGTTCTCCGTTGAACTTCGAGTGGAGCTTGAGCGCCAGCGCGGGGTCATTGCAGAGCTTGCCAACGCAGTTGCCATGGCGGATGGCAATATCGAGCGCATCAACGTGGAAGAGCAGAACGCCAAGCTGGGCATTGTCAGCCTTGTGGTGCATGTGAACGGTCGCCGGCATCTTGCCAGGGTGATGCGGCGGATCAGGAATATTCGCGCTGTCACCCATATCAACCGGGTAAGGCACTGACGCAACCGTGGTGCAACGGGCCAGAGCCGCGACGTTTGGCCTGTTGACACGCCTGCCACCCAGAGGTGAGGATTGGCGTTTTGATAAAGAGGACCCAAAGGTCATGACCAACAAATCCGTAATACAGACTGATAACGCGCCACAGGCCATCGGCACATACTCCCAGGCAGTGAAAGCCGGGGACACCGTGTACCTGTCGGGGCAGATTCCGCTGGTGCCGGAAACCATGGAAGTGGTCGCGGGTGATTTCGCCGCCAAGACCCGCCAGGTGTTCGAAAACCTTAAAGCCGTCTGCGAGGCCAGTGGCGGCGAGCTCAAGGATATCGTTAAGCTCAACATCTACATGACGGATCTGAGCAACTTTGCAACGGTGAACGAAATCATGGCCACCTATTTTCAGGAGCCGTACCCGGCGCGTGCCGCCGTGGGTGTCGCGGCGTTGCCCAAGGGTGTCCCGGTTGAGATGGAAGCGGTGATGGTGCTGAGCTGATACTCGTTCAAGCAAACACCGAAGGCGGCCCATGGGCCGCCTTTTTCGTTGGTAGGGGGCTCGCCAGGCCTACCGGGTTTTTTCGGCAATCATCTCCTGGTAGCCCACCCGGAAGTCCGGATAGCGGAAATGGAAACCAGAGTCCAGCAGCCGCTGGTTGTTGCAGCGTTTGCTCCCTGCGCGACCACCCTGGCGGGCGTCGGGGCCAGGCTTGGCGCAGGGTAGTTGTTCACGCACCCACGCCACCACCTCATCCAGTCGCACAGGCTCGCAATCACTGGCAAGGTAGCAGTCTTCAAGTGGTTGGCCGGCGAGTGCCCGCTCCACGATATGGCAGGTGGCCGCGGCCGCATCCGCTTCGTGGATACGATTGCTGTAGGGGCCGGGAGAGGTCGGGTTCATGTTGCCGTTCATCACGGCATCGAGGAAGCGCGCCCGCGACGGGCCGTAGATGCCACTGAAACGGATTACGGTTGCCGGACTGCCGCTCTCCAGGGCGATCCTCTCACCCGCGAGTATCGCCTGGCCACTGTATCGGGTGGGGTCGGTTGGGCTGGTCTCATCCACCCAGGAATCGTCGTCCTGAGCGTAGACACTGCTGCTACCGATAAACACCAGCCGCGTGAGCTGGCGCCCGTCCAGTGCGTCGATCAGGTTCCGCAGGCCCTTTACGTAGGCATTGTGATAGCCCTCGTTGTCGTAGCTTGCTGGCGTGAGGCAATAAACCACAATGTCGAGGTTGTCCGGCAGTACTGAACGCACCTGCTCCGGCACCATGAGGTCCGCCCCCAGCGCCTGGATGCCCTCCGGGACCTTGTCCGGACTGCGCCGTAGGCCGTATACCTGCGCCGTTCCGGTAAGCTGAGAGGCAATGGCGCCACCGAGCTTGCCACAGCCCGCAACCAGTATTCTTGGCGTTTGTTGGTGCTCAGTGATTGCCATAGACAATATCAATCCTTATGCTTTGGCTAATAAATTAACGGAACGTTTGTACGATCCCTGACCTGGACGAATTCTGACCGGAGCCCGCCATGACTCTGACCGAGTTAAGATACGTTGTTACCCTTGCCCGGGAAAGGCATTTTGGCCGTGCCGCCGAGCGCTGTCATGTCAGTCAGCCGACTTTGAGTGTGGCCGTCAAGAAACTGGAGGACGAACTCGGCATACCCTTGTTTGAGCGTAGCAAAAACAGTATCCGGGTCACCGAAACGGGCAAGCGTATCATCGACCAGGCCCAACGGGTCCTGGATCAGGTGGGTGTTATCCGTGACATGGCTCAGGATGGCAAAAACCAGCTCAATGCCCCCCTTAAGGTGGGTGCCATCTACACCATCGGCCCCTACCTGTTCCCACATCTGCTGCCGGAGCTGCGCCGCGCGGCGCCTGATATGCCGCTCTACATTGAGGAAAACTACACCGCCACACTGCGGCAGAAACTGCGCCAGTCAGAACTGGACGCCATCATCATCGCACTGCCGTTTGAAGAGCCGGAGGTCGTTACCCTGCCGCTCTACGACGAGCCTTTCGTGGTGCTGCTGCCGGGAGGTCATCCACTGACCAAGCGTGACAGCCTGACCGCCGAGGAGTTGGCGAAGGAACAGTTGCTGCTGCTTGGCCCCGGCCACTGTTTCCGTGACCAGGTGCTGGAATCCTGCCCACCGTTGGTGGATGCGGTCACCCGTAATCCGAGTGCCGCGGCGCCGTCACTGGTGACTGAAGGCAGCTCCCTGGAGACCATACGTCACATGGTTGCCTCTGGTTTGGGTATCACCGTTTTGCCTTTGTCCGCTGCAACGGCGATGCAGTATGACGAGAGCATACTTGCGGTCAGGCCTTTTGCGGCGCCAGTACCCTATCGCACGGTGGCGTTGGCCTGGCGGGTCACTTTCCCACGACCAAAGGCGATTGATGTGCTGTCGCTGGCGGCCAGCCAGTGTCGGGTAATCGAGAAGGCGAAGATTGAAACCCCGGCTGCGGCCGCAAACGCCTGAGCCAGGCCATGATGTCACTGGACGACATTGCCGTTACCACCCTGAAGGGCGTCGGTAATGCCCTGGCCGACAAGCTGTCGAAGCTGGGCATCCGTTCGCTGCAGGATCTGCTGTTCCATCTTCCCCATCGGTACGAGGATCGCACACGCATTATCTCCATGGGCAACCTCCGCATTGGCGACGTCGGGGTGGTGGAAGGCGAGGTGATGAAAACCGATCTGGTGATGGGCCGGCGCCGAAGCCTGCAGGTGACCCTGAAGGATCACAGTGGCTTCGTGGTCATGCGTTTCTTCCATTTCAATGCCGCCCAGAAGAACCAACTCACGGAAGGCGCGAGGGTGCGTTGTTTCGGCGAAGTTCGGCCGGGGCGGGCCGGTTACGAATTCTACCACCCTGAATACCAGGTCAATCCGCCGCCGATGCCCGCGCAGGGTGAGGCCACGCTAACGCCCGTTTATCCCCTGACAGAAGGCATTCAGCAGCCGCGAGTGCGCGCTCTGTGCCAGCAAGCGCTGGGCTACCTCAAACGTTACCCGATCCGTGACTGGTTGCCGGAAGAACTGCTCACCAGTTACCAGTTGCCGGGTATCACCGAAGCGGTCGAGCTGGTGCATTCGCCGCCGGCCAATGCGCCGGTTCATCTATTGATGGAGGGGCGGCACCCGGCCCAACAGCGACTGGTTATGGAAGAGCTGCTGGCCCACCAACTAAGCCTTTTGCAGGTACGGCAACAGGTTCAGGCCCGGGAAGCGCTGCCGTTACTGCCAACCGGTGATCTGCCGGAACGTTTTCTTGATCTGCTTCCGTTCAGCCTTACCGGGGCACAGCGACAGGTTATGACCGAGATCCGCCAGGACCTCAGCCAGCCGGTACCCATGTTGCGGTTGGTGCAGGGAGACGTGGGGTCTGGTAAAACCGTGGTGGCGGCGCTGGCAGCACTGCAGACCATTGGTGCTGGCGCGCAGGTGGCGCTGATGGCGCCCACGGAAATACTGGCGGAACAGCACTACCAGAATTTTCGTGGCTGGCTGGAGCCGCTTGGCATCCAGTTAGCGTGGCTGTCGGGAAAGATTAAGGGCAAGGCACGAAAGGAAACTCTGGAGGCCGTTGGCAGTGGCGAAGCCACCGTGGTGATAGGTACCCATGCCCTGTTCCAGGAAGATGTTGCGTTCAGTCGCCTGGCACTGGTGATTGTGGACGAACAACACCGTTTTGGCGTGCATCAGCGGCTGGCCCTGCGGGAGAAGGGCGTCGGCGGCACCATGGCGCCACACCAGTTGATTATGACAGCGACCCCGATTCCGCGTACGCTGGCCATGAGCGCCTATGCGGACCTGGATACGTCGGTGATTGATGAGCTGCCCCCCGGCCGCAAGCCTATCGAAACCATCGCCATTCCCGACAGCCGGCGTGACGATGTGACCGATCGGGTACGAAAGGCCTGCAAGGAAGGCCGGCAGGCATACTGGGTGTGCACGCTGATTGAGGAGTCAGAAGCGCTGCAGTGCCAGGCGGCGGAAGTGACTGCGCAGGAGCTGGCGGAACGTCTGCCAGATCTGAAGGTGGGGCTTGTTCATGGTCGCCTCAAGGCGGCCGAAAAAGCAGCGGTCATGGAACAGTTCAAGAACGGCGAGCTCGACCTTCTGGTCGCGACCACAGTAATTGAAGTGGGGGTGGATGTGCCCAATGCCTCGCTGATCATCATCGAGAATCCGGAGCGCCTGGGCCTGGCGCAGTTGCACCAGTTGCGGGGCAGGGTTGGCCGGGGCGAAGAGGCCAGTTTTTGCGTGTTGATGTACCATCCACCATTATCGCTGAATGGCAAGGCGCGTTTGCAGGCCCTGCGCGACAGTCAGGACGGTTTTGTGATTGCCGAGAAAGACCTGGAAATACGCGGGCCGGGAGAAGTGTTAGGCACCCGCCAGACAGGTATGATGCAGTTCCGGCTGGCAGACTTTGAACGGGACAAGGGCTGGATCGAGCCAATCCGTGAAATGGCGCCGCCGCTGATGAAGCAGCCGGCGTTGGTGAACGGTTTGATTCGCCGTTGGTTGGGGGAACGAATTCGTTACGGCGACGTGTAACTGCGCCGCGCCGGTAGAAAAAATCGTGTGAAAACCCGCCTGATGTCAAAGTTGGGTCGCTGTTTGTGCCCTATACTGAGTGAAACCAATGTGTCCAACGGGGCACCGTCTACATTTTGGGAGAAACTTATGGAGCTACCTGTCGTAGTCAGGCAGGCGTTGGGTGAGTCTGCTGCCGGCGTTTCCCTTAGGGATGTGAGCCAGGCCCGGGACGACGAACTGTTGCGAATGGTGTTGCTCACGGATGAGGAGGGGAATCTCCAGGCCATTTGCCGCGAGGGTGACCTGCTCGATATCAGTGCCCTGAACAAACAATTGGGGCGAGACCTGCGGGTGATGAAGCGACGGGAGCAGGTCCGGGTTCGTGAGCGCTCTGGCCTGACCGAGCTGCCCGCCTTACCGTCTCTGACCGGCTGGCCCACGATTGTGGACGCGCGGGTGGATGAGTTGGCGTCTGTGGCATTGGTCCTGGGCGAGCAGAATCTTTGTATGGTCATGCCCGGCGACGAGTTCCGGGGAATCACCGTCGCGGCCGACCGCCATTCGTTTTCGGTGGCGCGGGATACCATTGCCGTGAATCTCAACAGCCCGGAAAAAGACCGGGACCAGCTGCATTCCGCCATTCGACGGTTTACCTCGCTGCGCATTCAGCAGCGCCTGGAAGACACTCTTGAGTTGCCTCCTCTACCCGAGACCGCCCAGCGCATTATTCACCTACGGGTGAACCCCAATGCTGTGATGGGGGACTTGGTGGACGTTGTGGAAAGTGACCCCAGTCTGGCGGCTCAGGTGGTCAGTTGGGCGTCCTCGTCCTTTTATGCGGCGGCGGGGCAGGTGCGTTCTGTGCACGACGCGGTCTCTCGGATTCTGGGGTTCGACCTGGTGATGAACCTGGCCATGGGCCTGTCTCTGGGGCGTGCCCTGAAGCAGCCCCAGGATCATCCGGAAGGCTATGTGGATTACTGGCAACAGGCAATATGGCAGGCTCAGTCGGCCGGTATCCTGGCCAGCATGATGCCTCGTGGCGAACGTCCTATCTTTGGTCTTGCGTACCTGGGGGGGTTGTTGCACAACTTTGGCTACCTGGTGCTGGCACAGGTGTTTCCTCCCCATTTCAAGTTGGTGTGCCGGTCGCTGGAAGCAAACCCCCATCTCGACTCCTCAATGATTGAGCATTATCTGCTGGGCGTGACCCGGGAGCAGATTGCGGCGGAACTGATGCAGAACTGGGGTATGCCCGACGAGGTCTGTCTGGCAATCCGAAACCAGAAGAATCCTGGTTACGACGGCCCTCACGCGGTATACAGCAAACTGCTCTGGCTGAGTCGGCAACTGCTGACCAAGCGCGGTGTTGCGTTGGGTGCGGGGGAAGAGGTGTCGGACGCGTTCTACGAATCTCTCGGTCTGAACAGGGAAAAGGTGGAAGCGCAGTTTGATGAACTGGTAGGAAACAAGGACAGCATTATGGCGATGGCGGGGATGATGAATCAGTAGGTCCTCTCTACCGCCAAACCTCTCTAGTTTAGCCCCGCAAAAAAGCCGGCCCGAAGGCCGGCAAGCTCACCCGCTTGTTGCAGATCAAACCAAACGTGTTCAGGAGAAAACAACGTGAGCAGTTGCAGGGTCGGTAGTGGCAACGTGCTTTTTTAAACTTAGCCAATATGGAGTGAAATAAAAGCTGGCTACGTTGGTGTTTGGTGAATGAGCCGGGCGTCATAATTTCGTGACATCTGAAGAGATTGATTTGTAAAGCTAATCAAACCTTCAGTGATGAAATTCGATTACAAACTGTTACAAAATACTGGAGCGTCAGACTCATATTGGTAAGGGTCAGGCCTGGAACGGATGGTGTCGAATGGCCGTTGCGGCGCGGCGAATGGCGTCGGCGTGCTCCTTTTCGACTGCCAGGCGCTCGCGGTCCATCTTTTCCACGAAGCGGGCATCCGTTTCCTGGCGGGCGCGATGGGTCGGCATGTGCTGGATCTGCTCATGCACTTCCTGGAACACCCGGAAAGGAGACTGGTCCAGCAACTCCGGTGCCACGTGGTCCAATAGGCCCTTGATTCGCAGACAGGCTTCGGAGTATTCAACCTGATTCTCTTCCACCGCCATGGCCAATACCCGGATACTTTCAATCATGCTGTCGCGGCGTTCCTTCTGGAAAGACTCTGCTTTCTCCTGCCGCCTCCTGCTGTACTGCAGGGCACGGGACTGGCGGCCGATAAACGCGACAAGCAGCGCGATGGCCAGCAGGCCGGCAATAATCAGTGTCCATTGAAGCCACGGCGGCATAGAAGTCTCCCTTGAGAATGTCAGGCCTGTTTACGCTGGCGGTCCGCACGCCAGACTTTTACAGACACGGTCTGCCCATTAAGTACGGACGTGCCAACAAGCGGATCAATCTCCTGATCGCTCAACACGTCGTTTATGCTGGCGCCAGCGTGGGCAACCGCCACACTCTGCCCGGTACCCTTCCGATGGTGGCCCCAGCCATGGGGTACTGAAACCACGCCCGCCATCACATCCTCGGTGATCTCCACCGGCAATACGATCTGCCCGGAGGTGGAGCCAATCTCGGCGGAATCACCAGCCTGAAGGCCACAGCGAGCAGCATCTTTCGGATGGATCATCAGGGTACAGCGGTCTTTGCCTTTCACCAACCGCTGGCTGTTGTGCATCCAGGAATTATTGCTGCGAACGTGCCGGCGCCCGATCAGTAGCAGACCGTCGGAGGCCGGTGCCGTGAGTAAGGCATGGAGCCGCCCCAGATCCTGTAAGTAGCGGCGTGGGGCGAGGTTTACCTTGCCGTCGCGGGTAAACAACCTGCCGGGCATGCATGGGCGAAGTGGCCCGAGATCCACACCGTTGGGTAGTTCCTTAAGGGCGCTGATGGACAGCCCCTTGGGCAGGTCCTGCCAGTGGCGGTTCAGTGGGCTCATTTTTGCCAGACCCCGCAGGGGATGGCGCTCCGGAAGTATATCCATCACCAGGTCGATGGCGGGCTGGACCAGGCCGCGTGCAGGACCGATGTCGGTTCCGTAGGGCCCGGCCCGCAACATAAGATCAAGGATCGGGTCCGGCCCGATCTGTTTGAACGCACGCCAACCCATCTCGGAACGCAGGGGCAGGCGGCCACCTTTTCGCTTCTTCTCCAGACGGTGGGCCAGTTCCAGCAGTATCTGCCAGTCGTGGCGGGCGTCTTTGCCAGCATCGAACAGGGCAGGGCTGTATTTGGCGGTGTTGCGAACGGCAAACATGCTGAAGATCAGGTCGTAGTGGCTGCGTTCAAGCCCGGCGGTGGGAGGTAGTATGACGTCCGCATGACGGGTGGTTTCATTGAGGTAGTAATCCACCGACACCATGAAATCGAGGCCGCCGAAGGCCTCGTCGAGCCGTCCACCGTTGGGGCTTGAAAGCACCGGGTTGCCCGCCACCGTCACGAATGCCCGTATCTGGCCCTCGCCCGGCGTGAGAATCTCATCGGCAATGGTGCTTGAAGGGTATTCGCCGGCAAACTCAGGCAGTTTTTTCACCCGGCTGAACCGCTTGCCGAAATGGCCCTTCTGGCCGGACATGCCACCGAGTGCGATCAGATCAATCGCAGGTTGCGTGAACATCATGCCGCCAGTGCTGTCCAGCTTCCCGGTCAGGATATTGAGCACGTAGGCAAGCCAGGTCGCAACGCCGCCAAAGGCCTGGGTACTGGTGCCCATGCGAGTGTACAGCGCAGCCCTCGGTGTTGTGGCCAGTTGCCGCGCGAGGTTGCGGATATCAGCAGCCGGCATGCCCGTCTGTTCGCTGACGGCTTCGGGGGTGAAGCCCATTGCGGCCAGCCGGACCAGGTCTACGTCTTTCGTCCATTGTTCTGCATGGCCGAGGTTCACCAGGTCTTCTTCAAACAGGGTGTGCACCATGGCCATTAATAGCAGGGCATCGGTGCCAGGGCGAATGAAGTGGAACTCGTCGGCCAGTTTGCCGGTCTCTGTGCGGCGTGGGTCCACGACCACCATCCTGCCGCCACGGCCCTTGAGTGCCTTGAGTCGCCCACGGAAGTCCGGCACGGTCATCAGGCTGCCATTGGAGGCCATCGGATTGGCGCCAATGCAGATGAACAGGTCGGTGCGGTCGATGTCCGGTATCGGGAAGAGAATCTGGTGCCCGAACATTTCCAGGCTGGCCAGCATGTGGGGCAATTGGTCGTTGGAGGTGGCGGAGAACCGGTTCTGGGTGCCTAGGGCCCGGAGGAATGGCATGGTAGCCACCAGCGAGCCGTGATTGTGCACGTTGGGGTTGCCGAGGTAAGCGCCAATGCTATTGCGGCCGTGCTCTTTGCGTACCCGGTGCAGTCGGCTGGCCACCAGGTCAAAGGCTTCGTCCCACTCCATTTCCTGCCAGCCGTCGGTGGTGCGCCGTACCGGTTTGCGCAGGCGCTCCGGGTCTTCGTGGAGGTCCTGGAGGGCGACGGCCTTGGGGCAGATGTGGCCATGGCTCAGTGGATCGTCCTCGTCGCCCTTGATGGAGGCGACATGGCCATCCCTGACCTCGATGGCCACGCCACACATGGCTTCACACAGGTGGCAGGTACGGTAGTGGGTGCCGTTTTCCATGGGGTCTCTCCAAACTGGTTGTTATTGTTCTGAGCATGACCAAGCAGGGACGGTATTCCGAAACACGCTTTGAATACGTCCCTGTAACGCTCGGGCTCCGCCATCCATGGCTCCGCACGGTTTCGGAACACCGTCCCCGCTTGGCCCCGGACTTCGGAGTTGGTTTCAACAGGCAACCAGATTAGCAGGAAACGCAGGAGAGTGGAAAACCGGTTTATGGCCTTTCCGGCCACAAAAAAGGCCAGCCCGAGGGCTGGCCATAAGTAGCGGAGCCTGAAGTTAGTACTCTGCTGGAATTTCCTTGATGGGGTTGGACAGGAAGTTCAGGTAAACGCCGCCAGCTGGAATTTCCAGAGGAATGTTCCCCAAGCTTTCTATGTTGACTGTCAGCGGCACACGATTGGTGTTTCTTTGCTCTATTTGCATCCTGCCATCATCAAAGAAATTGATGTCGCCTTTCAGTTCAAGAGTGAACGGTTTGCTGTACAGGTCGTGTGGTCCGCCAATGGGTGGTTCCAGCAGCGGGGCGTCGAGCTGAAGGCGGGCTTCGGTTCTGAACTCGGTCTGGCCATCATCATTCTCGACAATAACGCCTTCCACCAAGCCTTGTGGATTGTCCTCGGAAGTTTCCGTGTTGTATCGCATCCGAAGGATCTGTGGGCCTGTCGGTTCTTCCAGCGTGATTAAGCCGATAATCCGCAGGTAAACCGAGGTAGAGGTTGTCGCGAGCATGGTTGGGTATAAGAGTACCCTTACACCGGTCTGCTCTCCTGAGTCCGGATCGATGTAGGGGCCGATAACCTCTGTATTCAGTCCATAGGTCTGATAGATGAATTTATTCTCTGGGCATTCATCACCGTTGGTCGGGCACCCGACTCTTGCCGGAGTGGACATTAGCAGTATTGTTGCGTTGCCTGCTGATTTCAGTTTTGCGGCATTGGCGGACGGCAGGAACTCGCTGGCATCGTTTGGATCCACTTCATGATCGAATGGCTCCAGGCAGTCCTGGGAACCCAGCGCGTCGCAGTCAACCACATAGTTCGAGTTTGTATCCCGAATCGGCAGGTTCCGTAAGGGAGTGAATACTGTATCTAGCGCTTCACCACCTCGGAAGTAAATGTCCATATTTGGCCCGCCAACATCTTCAGGGTTTACCAGGAGATCGGTTTGCAGGGCAAGGCCGTTGGCACCGCAGATGAAATCCTCGGTTCCGGTCTGGCATTGGCCTCCGGAAGTGGATTTCATGCGATAACGATACAGGCTATCGATTTCCCAGGGCTCGTCCGGGTAAAACCGAATCCGTTGATTGTTCTTCTCCAGCCGGCCGGATACCGCTTCAATTGCAGCGCCGCTCTCGTCCACTCTCTCAACCACAAACGTCTCGCCGCTGCGGATGGAGTCCAGATCCATGGACTGGGAGAACACGACCACGATGGGGCGGTCCGTAGGCATGGTAGTTACCGGCAACTCGTCCCCGCGAGGACCATTAGGTGCGTTATCCACACACTGCCCATGGCTATCTTGGCTTAGGTTGACCCCGGTGGTGACGCATGGGTAACCGGGATAGGTTGTCAGCGCCAGAGGTGACCTCTGTGGGACTGAACCGCCGCCAATGTCAGGGAGGGCGAAGCTGAGGTTCTGCGGTGTGACACCATTGCCTGCAAGGTCGGTCAACGCGTTGCCAATCTGCACGGTGTAATCAACACCATGCTCCAGGCCTCCGACCGGGTTCAGTACCAGGGCGGTTCCGTCGAGTTTGGCGTCCAGTGTGTTGTCGCCAACCGTCAGCGGTGTGCCTGCCGCGTCCAGCACAATGCCATCGGCGATGGTATCGGCGTCCAGCGGTTCGTCAAAATTCAGTACGATCGGGTCGCCAGGGCGCTGCATCTGATCACGATCACCCGGGAAGGCATCGTCCGGTCCTGGCATCCAGCTCACTAACTGTGGGCCGGTGTTGTCCGCCAGTTCTTCGTCCCGTTGTTCGGCGGCATCCAGTGCGGACTCGGAATCCGTCGCGGCTTCGATGCGAAACGCAATGGTGGCATCGGTGAATTCCTGGCCCAGCAGGTTGGGTTCCACCATGCCGATGGCGTCGATGGTCAGAACGCCGTCTTCCACGATCGCGATGCCGGTCAGCTCCACCCCAAGCAGGTCCTGGGATAACGAAGCATTGGGCTGCGCCTCTTCCGTGTTCATGGCAACATCCATGAACAGTTTGACGTGGCGCGGCGCGTTCATGTTATCCGTGTAGGGGTTTGGCATCAGGTAACCGGTGGCGTCCGACAACATGGTCACCTTGATGTCACCGGTTTTCTGGATGTTTCCGGTTGCCGGATCTATAACCGGTACCTCACCGTTGACACGGACATCCAGGCTGCTGCTGGTCAGCACGCTGCCTTTCGGAACTCGCAGTGGCAGGGGCTCATCCGCCGTAAATGCCGGTGCGTAAGCGAGCTCTGCAAACAGATCGCCGGTTTGCTGGGACGGCCCGGCATTGCCCTGCAGTACGGAGTTCAGAGTAATTCCGTTGATGATTTGCCCGTTTAGCCGAGACTTGCGGGTGTTCTCAGCACTCTCGCCGGCGTTCAGACCGGAATCCACCACTTGCTGGGACAGAACAACGGTTGGGCCGGTGTCGCGTGGGGTGATAGTTTCGCTGAAGTCGTCCAGCGTGCCGCCATGGAGACTCGGCAGGTTGCGGACTGACACGGTGTAGGTCTTGCCCGAGGTGAGTATGTCCTCCTCGCGGCCACAGCGCTCTTTCGAGTCTGCAAGGCAGGGGTCGATGGTGATGTCCCGGCCTTTCACAAGAACGGTGGCCGGCACCACGTTCGCGTTGCTGTCAGTGATTTCAATGACACCACCGAGTGCCTTCCAGTCCGGGTGTACGGTCTGGGTCATTTGCAGTCGGAACGTTGAGAAGTTCATGGGCTGGAATACATTGCCCCCGGAGGGAATCATTTCCGCAACTGTGAACTCGGGGCTCAGGTTGTCCAGCCCGGCGATGCCGCTGAATGCACCCCGTGTTGAAAACTGCACGCCCTCCGGGCCAAAAGCATTGGGGGTCGGAATCGTACGGCCGCCTTCCGCCTGCAATGCCTCGGTAAACTCAATGGTGTAGTCGGCGCCCGGGCTGAGTTCGCCCTGTGGCGACAATGTCAGACTGCGCCCACCATCCACGCTTTCGGCCGTGAAGCTCAGGTCGGTGCTACCATCGGTGATGCGGATTTTGCTGGCAACATCGTTGTCAGACAGCGCATGGGAGAAGCGCAACACCATGTCGGCCTTGGGGCTAACGTTGCTCTGGCCATCCGCCGGGTAGGAGTAAACCACCTCTCCCGGAGTTGTCGGCTCGTCGATGGTCTGTTCATCACCCCCGCCGCATGCTGCCAGGAACATCGCGGGAATCAGTGCCAATGTATTGTTGTGTTTCATGGCAAACCTCTCCTCAGAACTTCAGGGTGATGGAGCCGCTGATAACGTGAACGTCACCGTCGGCGGTTGCCTGCTGTTCGTTACCGTCATAGTCGACGATGGTGAAATCCCGGTCCTGCAGCTGCTGATATTGGTAACCGATATCCAGCCGTACCGGGTAGGCCAGCACACGGGTGCGTTCATAGGTTGCACTGATGCCTAGCCCGGCCACGATCTTGTCGGTGTCCAGATAGTTCAGCCCCGGGTTGCGGGTGGTTTTGAGGGGAGACTCCTCATACGCCAGCCCGCCCCGGACGGCAAAGTGACGGCTGAGCTGGTATTCAGCGCCGATGCGAGGCACCAGGATGTCATCAAAACGGATGCGATTGGCTGCGCTGACATTCTCCTGATCCTTGATTGTGTCGCCGGCAAACTCGTCTTCCAGTTCAGACCAGTTCTGCTGCTCAATGCTGCCGCCGATGCGCCAGCCGTCACCCTTGTACTGGGTGCCGATGGCAAAGGTTTCCGGTTGGAAGGAATCGATAGTAGCCACCGCAAGGCTCAGGCCCGGGTCGGGGATGGTCTGTGTAACGATAATGTTGGAGTCTACAGACGTCGAAGCGGATGACTTGGTGCGATAGGTGATAGCGCTTTCCCAGCCGTCGAGGAAACAGTCACTGTCCGGACAGAAAGTATCGCCCCACTTGATGGTGGTGCCAAGGATGGACTTCAGCGAGGGCTCGGCGTTAACCGCCAGTCGCTCGCGGCTGGTTTCACCGCCAAGTGTTGAAACGGCATCCAGTTGAGCAGCTGCTTCCAGAGTGACACGCACCGAAAAACCGCCTGAGATGCCCCGCCAGAGGGGGGTGGCACCACCAATGTTCAGGAACAGGGGTTCCTTGCCATATTGCAGGTACTGCCCGGTTTCGGAGGTTTCCGAGGAGAATGCCAGCATTTCCTTACCATACTTCTCAACGCCTGCGATGAAGCCCAGGTAAATCGGGTGATCGAAGCGGGTCAGGGACGCCAGGTTGGTTTTCATGCCGATCAGGACGTGCTGGCTCGGCGAATCCGAAATGATATCGCCGTCTGCATCGGAACGGCTGGAGCGCAATTCCTGCTCCGCGTGAAGGATGCCGCCGGTCAGCTCGCCACGCTCGTCACTGGTCAGATAGGACGGATTGTAATAGGTGGCTGACACATGCTCGTTGAACATCGACAGGGATTGTGCGGTAGCCACGTCCACGGGCATCACGCCATAGGTTGTACCGATATTGCCCATACTGGCAGAGGCATTCAATGAAAAACCGGCCGAGGCGGCTGCAACGGCGAGTGTCATCGCACGCAGGGAAAAGCGGGAGGTTGAAACCATGAAACACACTCCATTTGTTTGTCTTTGTTATGGACCTTTGCCGTGCCCCCGGAGTCGGGTAACAGGGCTGGCAATTATTGTTGGTACATTTGTTCGAAAAGCAGTGTAGTGCTCTTGTCTTATCGGGACGTTGGCTTCTTTGACAGCTTTTGGTGTCGAAACGACCACCCTCTAGTTAAAGATGGTTTAAAAATGAAGGAAATACAGAGTCTTATCAGGCCGGAAGGTGTTTATTTCTGTAACGAAGAGTTGTGAACTGTTGCAGGTTTTCTGCGGGCATAAAAAAAGGCTCCCTTCCGGGAGCCTTTGAATACTGCGCTAATGTGTATTGAAACTCGACGTTTCAGTTCGCGCGGCGTTTTCGACCAACCAGTGTCAGGCCGATGATGCCAACGCCCAGCAGCGCCAGTGAGCCAGGTTCGGGCACGGTAACAGAGCCCTTGCCGTAAAGGCTCACGTGAGACAGGCCATTACCCTTGCCGAAGTACGCCCAGTCTCCAGAGGAGACGAGGGAGTTAAGTTCATAAACGAACCAGTTGTCAGCCTTGTTTCCGCCACCAAATTTGAAGCCGATTGCAATAGTGCTGTATGAGTCCCAAAGGCTGCTATCGAATTCCCAGGTGCCGGTGCTGTCGGTCTGTCCGTACTCCAGATTGTAAAGTGCTGTGGGGTTCCCTGCGTTTTCAGATTTCTCCACAAACTGATAACCCGTTCCTGCGGCGTTGTTAAGAAAAATGTCATTGGCAGGGTTGCCGGTAAAGCTCGGGTTGTCCTTGCCGGACGCAAGGCATGCTGCGGCCTGCGAATCGTCCATCTGCATATAGTTATAGGCATCATCACATTTGATGGGTGCCGCGACAGCAAAACCTGACATCAGGAATGCGGATGCCAGCGTTCCAGCCACCAGTGGCCAAAACTTAGTTCTCGTGTTCATTTTTGCTACTCCCGGTGATATTCCTTACTGCGGGAGAATCACAGCATTAAAGGTGCCACAGTCCAAAATCATCGTTGTTACCGATACATAGGCAAAGCGCAGTTTCCGACTCGGTTTGATAGTGTAAACAAAGCTGACATTCCTGGAGTCACGATGCCAGTGTCAACTGGTCAGCACCGATAGCACCTTCTGCGCATGTTCCGCCATTTCACTGCCCAGACTTGTCAGGTAACCGCCATCCTTCTGAGTGATCAGCCCCTTCTGGTGCAAACGTTCTGCCGCGGTCACCATCTCCGGTGCAGCTGAATGCTGGTGAACCTTAATGCCCTCCTGCGCGGAAGACAGATCGAACATCGCCAGCAGGTTGAGTTCATCAATGTGGTCGGAAGAGAAAGGCATGGTGCGTTCCTTGTGTTATTTTTAATGGTCTTAGTGTAGTTGTATACGAAGCCACGGTATTCGGCAAAACTGATTTCCGGATAAACCACCCCACCTGGATGGAGACAGGGATGTACACCCTTCATATTGCGAACAAGAACTACTCGTCATGGTCGTTACGCCCTTGGGTCCTGATGAAGGAGCTGGGCATTGAGTTTAATGAGCAGCTCATTGTGTTTGGTGACGAGCCCACCTGGCAGGCTTACAGGCGCCTGAGCCTCAGCGGCAAGGTACCCTGCCTCACGGATGAAAGCACAACCGTATGGGACTCGCTGGCCATCATTGAGTATCTGGCCGAGCGTCACGAGGGCGTCTGGCCCAAAAACGTAAAGGCCCGCGCCTGGGCTCGCTGTGCTGCTGCTGAAATGCATTCCGGATTCCAGTCGCTACGGGATATCTGCAGCATGAACGTGGGCCTGCGTATCCGCATGAACACGGTCAGTGAGGGCCTGCAAAAGGATATCGACCGTATCGACAGCCTGTGGACCGAGGGCTTGCAGCAGTTTGGCGGACCGTTTCTCGCAGGTGATCGTTTTACCGCTGTGGATGCCTTCTTTGCCCCTGTCGTCTATCGGGTTCGCACCTACGGGCTGGACCTGAGCGAAGGCGCCGCTGCCTACGTTGAGAGGGTTCTGGCGTTAGGCAGTATGCAGCAGTGGGAAGCCGAATCCCTCGCGGAACCGTGGCGAGACGCCGAACACGAGGACATCGCGTTCACCGTCGGCACCTTGCTCGCGGACCACAGACAATAGCCACTTTCTTTAACAGACAGAGGACTCACCAGGCATGATCAGTTGGGAAGACTTTGAGAGCGTAGAGCTGCGCATCGGCACCATCATCGAGGTAAACGAATTTCCGGAAGCCCGCAGGCCGGCGTACAAGTTGAAAGTCGATTTCGGCCCGGAAGTGGGCATCCGAAAATCCAGTGCGCAGATTACCGACCTGTACGATCCTGAGACGTTATTGGGTAAACAGGTGCTCGCCGTGACAAACTTCCCGCCAAAACAGATTGGCAAATTTATGTCCGAGTGCTTGGTGACTGGGATCAAGAATGATGAGGGGGCGATAACCCTGGTAAGCACGGATCACAAGGTGAGTAATGGGCAGAGGCTTATCTGAAGGTAAAACTGGGGGAGTGGTGGGCCCACCTGGACTCGAACCAGGGACCAAAGGATTATGAGTCCTCTGCTCTAACCAACTGAGCTATAGGCCCTTTTTCAGCGGATGCTGCTTAAAGGTTTGCTTTTTGGGGTGTCGCTTCCGGGCGGGAGCAACAAAGCGGGCGCCATTATACCGGTGAGGGATGGCGCCCGCTACTGTTGTGGTGTTATCCGTTGCCCTGATCGTCAATGAAGCCGCGCAGGTGATCGGAGCGGGAAGGATGGCGCAGTTTGCGCAGGGCCTTGGCTTCGATCTGGCGGATTCGCTCGCGGGTTACGTCAAACTGCTTGCCCACTTCTTCCAGGGTGTGGTCGGTGTTCATTTCGATACCGAAGCGCATGCGCAGCACCTTGGACTCGCGCGCGGTCAGGCCGGAGAGCACGGAGCGGGTAGCTTCGCGCAGGCCCTCAGCGGTAGCGGAGTCAACAGGTGACAGGGCCTGGATATCTTCAATGAAGTCGCCCAGGTGGCTGTCTTCGTCATCACCGATCGGGGTTTCCATGGAGATCGGTTCCTTGGCGATCTTCAGTACCTTGCGGATCTTGTCCTCGGGCATTTCCATGCGCTCGCCCAGCTCTTCCGGCGTGGGCTCGCGGCCCATCTCCTGCAGCATCTGACGGGAGATGCGGTTGAGCTTGTTGATGGTTTCGATCATGTGCACCGGAATACGGATGGTGCGTGCCTGGTCCGCGATGGAGCGGGTGATGGCCTGACGAATCCACCAGGTGGCGTAGGTGGAGAACTTGTAGCCACGGCGATACTCGAATTTGTCGACCGCCTTCATCAGGCCGATGTTGCCTTCCTGAATCAGATCGAGGAACTGCAGGCCGCGGTTGGTGTACTTCTTGGCAA